>OLIX01000515.1_pt1 | contig 40409 bp, 48 predicted proteins | sample 1601331 | NCBI WGS metagenome assembly OLIX01 (sample SAMEA2452120, study PRJEB22498) | human gut metagenome | biome: human feces; feature: human gut; material: feces | place: Australia | collected 2012 | reverse complement strand
GGCCAGGTTATACACGCGCAGGTCAAGCGGCTCGTTGCGCTTATCCTTGGCAATATTTTCCCACTGCCACACAATACGTCCGTTTTTCTTACGGGCAACGCGCTGTTCTGCGATAAGGCCACGGAAGTATATATCATCGTAACCGCGGTTCCACAAAATTTCGCTGATAGCTTCGTTTTCCTGCCGATCCAGCGGAAAATGGAAGTATTTCGGGCCCGGTACATCAATGGCAAGCCTGTCCATAACATACTGTTTGCCGCTGTCAGTACCGATAAGTACAAGCGGTATTGTACGGCTGCCTGCCGCTGTTACTTTTGCGTATTTATGGATTATCGGCACGCCAGGCGTGGACGCGCCTTTTACTGCAAATCGTTGGCATGCAAGACGCCGCAGGCTGTATGCGTATACTTCTTTGCTGTAATGACCGCCGCTGTCAATAAATGTTCGCGGCACAATCAGCCCGGTGCCGTTTTTAAACCGGTATTCGCGGTCAAGCTGTTCATCAAGTGCTGCCCACACTTCCGGCGTATCCGGCGCGCCGAGGATGATACCTTTTTTAATGCCCCAGCATTCTTCGTCTTCGCCCCAACCGCATATTTCGTATTCCAGGCGATTGTCCTGTACGTCCACCGCCGCCGTCAAAATCAAAACGCCATCCGGCAGTTCCGCGCCGTACTGTTCGCGGCGCTGTAAAAATTTATCTGTGCTGTCAAATGCGCCTTTGCGCTCGTATGCTTCGCCGAAGCGCGTGTTGACAATAACTTTTTCTCGTTCCGGATCGCCTTTGGCTTCCAGCCATTCCTGCATCACCGCCGCCCAGCTAAGCCACGGCGATGCCCAGCAGTTAACAAAAAAGCTCCGCACACCTTTAGTAAGTGCCGAAGCATTTTGCGCAACATATTTCTGCGGCGCACGCCGCATCTGTTCTTCTGTAAAACTAAAGCCGCAGTCTGGGCATCGCCATTTAACGCTGTGCACTTTAACGTGCTTTCTGCCCTTTTTGTCCTCCACCGTTTCGTGTTCCGTCACCATCTGCCGGTGCGTAATTAAGTGGTACTCGTGGCAGTTTGGGCACTCATGTTGCCATTCTTCCTGCGTCCCTTCGTGGTATTCTTCTTCAATGCGGCTTTCGCCGGATATGGTCGGCGTGCTGAATATGCCCATGCGCCGGTCCCAAAATGTCGTCATGCGCTTTGCGGCAAGGTCAACAGGGTCGCCTTCAGTGCCGGCGCTGTCCGGGAAGCGGTCCACTTCGTCTGCCAGCAGTATTTTAATTGGACGGCTGGCAAGGCCTGCCGGGCTGTTTGCGCCGCCCATAATCAGGCGTCCGCCGGGGAACAACTTCGACAAGATTGTGTTGCCGCTTTCGCGTGTTTTAACATCGCGGTAAATTTCGCGCAAAACTTTCGTATCGCGTATCATCGGCGCGATGCGGCTTTTACTGTAATCCTGCGCCATGTCGATGGTCGGCTGTATCATCAGTATCGGCGCCGGCGCAAGGTGGGAATACCTGCCGATGACATTGTTCATAATGTCGCTTTTCCCTATCTGCGCTGCACTCATTACGACAACTTTCCAAACTCTAGGCTGGGTAAAAGCGTTCATAATCTCACGCTGGTACGGCGCACGGTCGGTACGCCAGCGCCCAGGCTCTGACGATGCTTCACTAGAAAGCATTCTATACCTGTCTGCCCAGTCTGAAACGGTTAAATTTGGCAGCGGCCGCAGCGCAATTTTGGCAATACGCTGAAACAGCTTAACTGTTTTCTGTTCCATTGCTGCCTCCTGTAAACATGCCCGGGCTGTAATCGCTTAATTCCGTCAGTCTTGCGTGTATTTCATCAGTTAACGCCTGGTCGATAAAGTCTTTATCCCTATTGGCAAGCTGCGGCGCCATTTTTGCAGGTAGCCCCAAAAGCTGGCTGCGCAGATTGGTAAGCATATCTGTCATTACAAGTTCAACATCCGCAGCATCGTGGACTTCATTTTTACGTTTTTGCAGTTCAAGCTCTGCCAGCTGGCGTTTTGCCCTTTCATGCCAGGCTTTTTCCTCCAAATACTCGGCCTCATCTGAATCAGAATTTTTGTACTCGTAATATGCGGCAATAGCAGCCGGCAGGACAAAATCCCCTTCCGGTTCACGGTTTATGACTTCCTCTGCAACAAGTTGGTTTACACGCCTTGTGGTAATCATCAATAATTCCGCCAAATCTGCTGTGTTGCCGCGTTTTTGCGGCTTGTTTTTACCTGCCAAACTGCCTCACCTCTTTTCGTGTCCTCTCACAAAAGAAAGAAATCAATTAAATTTTTTTAATATCTAAATCATTTTTGGGGCTCGGAAGACCCTCGGCAAAATTTTTTCGCAGAAAGAACCTACCGAATGTTTTTCTCTTGTGGACATCAGCGGCTTCCATATACCACAAAAGCCGCCAGCTATTAACTGACGGCTTTCACGGGAAAGGTGCTATCTAATGCCTGAATTGTTCTTTATCTTATCGCTTTTGCTATTATACATTATAGCATTGTCAATATGTGAAATTCTATGCAATCTTTTTTAAGATTACGCTTAACGCTCGTCCATGCATTTGTAACACACGCCTATAGCTATAATTCAAGTCCGCCGCAATCTGCTCCCATTTTTGATAGCACAAGTAGCGCTTATGGAGAATAAGCCTTAACACCGGGTCATCAACCAACGAAATAAGTTGCCGAATTTCGCCAAGCGCTACCATCAAAATTTCCATTTCAGACTGAATTATATTTTCTGCATCCACAATTTTTGCCATAGCATTTTCAATTCGCTGCCCAGTACCGCTACCACCTGGCGCCAAACTGTACGCCGGTGTTATGCGGCTTGCGTTATCGCGCAGGTTTTGCAGCTCTACATATTCAGCTTCAATCTGTTTCTGTATGGCAAAAGCACTGCGAAGTTTTTTCTTTAACTCGTCCTTAGTCAATATATCACTCCTTTAACGGTAACGGTTAACATAATAATTTAATGTACCTTGCGGCAGGCCTAGGCTTTTTGCAATAACTGCCAGCGGCTCCTCTTTGGCGAGCCTGGTAAAAATTTCGTTATGATATTTTGCCCAGTCAACATTGGCACCCACGCCGTGACTTCCACGCCTGCGCTGTACCGGAACATATTCCGGTATTTTCAGTTGTTGTTCTGGCGGTCGAGGTTTATTTTTAGGCTTTGGCGGGCAGAATATATAATGCTCGCCGCGGATGCAGGGATTAACACCTAAAAATGGGCAATAGTATTTATTGTCACCACATTTATGAATGCGGTAACACTTTAAGCAGTTAATTAACATTGTTATCACCTCATTCCTCGTTGCTTTTTGGAAAGCATAACATCTTTAGCTTTCTGCAATCGCTGCATTTCCAATGTATCTTTAATCTTTTCTTTTTGGCGTGCTGCGTTTATTTTGTTCCGCATTTTGCGGTATGCAAGATACTTTTCGCAAGTAGCATGGCAATTCACGCTGCGTGTTTCACAGTTCTTGCAACAGCGGCTAACAGGTTCGGTCATTCTTTCCACCACAGTTTCTGCCCACATTTGACGCAGCGCAATAAATACATTAATGAAGCCCCGCAACACGGGCATTTGTATGGACTTGCCGTTGGTGGCTGTGTTCTCATAACTGGCCGCTGGGCAATCTCCTTGCGCAGGGCTTTAATTACTTTTTTCGCTTCATGTATTCTGCTTTTGCAATCCTTTACATTGCAAAATATTTTTGTATTTAATATCTCTTTGTCATCTTTTATAAATTCTTTATGCAATTTAATACTGCGCCTTACCCGCTTTTCTTCTGTCGGCAGGCTATCCCACCATTTTTGCCTTTCAGGTGTCATTGTTGCTCCTCCTTTTTGTTTACAACATTGATGTCAGAAACATCTTCCCTATACTGCGGTTTGAACCATTTTAGACAACCAAGCCGCATATACCCAATCATTTGCCAATGGCCTAACGGTTTTACATTCTTTCTTATTGCGGCTTTCTGAACTATATCGCATGTCCTGCAACCACTAACGACAATAATACCCGCGCCACGGTCAGCAGCCATGCTTTTAAAAAGCTCTTTGTCTTTTTTGTACAAGTCTTTTGGCAACGCATAATATAAGCTACGCACATCTTCGCAATCGTGATAATGTTTCTTTTTAAAGTCGGCTTTGAAGTCTGCCGCCGAAATTTTTATTTCAATTTCGGTCAAATAGTTATTTTTGTTAATATATATAAAGTCAGCTTCATATCTTCCGCTAACCATCAGCACATTAGGTATCGGGATGTAGCCACGCTCAATTCCAAAGTGCCAACCTAACGCGCGCTGAATTGTTTGTTCATTCATTTTCCACCTCGTCCATCTTTGCACCGCACCATTGGCAATAAAATCCATCATCATACAAACCAACTGCACCATTGCAAACACTGCAGCGATAAAAACCTTTGCTTTTTTTTGGATTTATTTCAATCCAATGTCCGTGTTGGCGTTCTTCCACCGTTGGCGCATCATCGACAATTAAATCGGCAACAGCGCCAACGCCATCAGCAAAAGCCATTTTATATCCAACCGGTTCAATCTTGCAGCGTCTAAATTCTTTTTCGGCTTTTCTTATTTTTGCTTTTAAAGCATCTGCGTCAATCAGTCGCATTTTCACATCTCCTGTTCCACGCTAACGCGGCGTATTCATGCCATTTAATACCGCCGAGCATTATTATCATTTCGTCCCAATATGTTTTTGTTGCTATATTGCAATCAGTACAAAAAATATAACCACTGCAATTCGATAACGGCACATAAATTACTTCTGTGTTACCGCAAAACGGACAAGGTTTTAATTTAATCATTTGCAAATTGGTCATACCTCTTTTTCGACCTCCGCAATCTGTTCGTTATATTTTCTGTGCAGATACAACAGTATTGCCGCATAAACCATTATGTCTTCCAGGCTTTCATCTACTTTAGGCGTTGCAATGTTTTGCTTAGGTCCGTATACCTGACCAATATGCTTTCGGGAATAAGCTTTTGCTTCGTTATACATTGCCGGGTAAGTATCAAAGCCGGTTTCAAGTAGTGCACCTGCCCTAAAATTCGCCAACGGGTCATTTACACCATATTGCGCATTTTTCTTAACAAACAAATCAATGGCCTCTTTAAACGTCTGTACCACTGATTCTACAAAATCATTTCCGCTGTTATTTAACATTTTCTTTTCCTCGCTTTCTTAACCGTCAGGTATGTTTTCGGACGCAATCATCAGACAGCTTGTATAATTTTCTTCTTTAACCGCCATAGGGCACTTGCCATATTCGCAGTTTTCATCGGTACACATATGCTTTACTGTTTTCAAAAACTTTTTGGCTTTCAACATCTATCCCGCCTTTCTTACCCTGTCTATCCTTGCCTTAAGGCTTTGCATTACAAACTCCTGGGCTTTATCCTTTTCCGCTAATGCCGCTATCAGGTCATCGTCACGGGTACCTTCGCAGACAAGATGGTGTATGATAACTTTTTCCTTCTGTCCCTGGCGGTGCAGGCGTTTATTTGCCTGCTGGTATAATTCCAGGGACCAGTTCAGCCCGAACCACACTACATGGTTGCCGCCGTCCTGTAAGTTAAGCCCATATGCCGCGCTTGCCGGATGCGCAAGCAGCACATCAATCTTGCCGGCGTTCCAGTCAAGTTCGTCCTGCGGCCCGGATAACTTCCGCACCCGCAGTTTGCATTTTGACAGCGCCGCTTCGATACGTTCAAGGTCATGCTTAAAGTTATAAAATACCAGTGCCGGCTTGCCGTTTAACTGTTCTATCAGTTCTAAAAAGGCTTCGATTTTGCAGTTATGCACTTCATGCCATACTTTATCACCGTCATAAACGGCACCATTGGCAAGCTGCTGCAACTTATTGCTTAAAGCCGCCGCACTGGTAACGTCAATAACTTCCTGGTCGTCCAGCTCCAAAATCATTTTGCGTTCCAGCTCATCGTATGCCTTTGCGGCTTTCGCATCCAGTACAACCGGAACATCGTCATAAACAATATCCGGCAGCTGCAGGTAGTCATCGGCTTTCATACTGATGCAAATGTCAGAAATTTTCTGCATTACCGCATCTTCCGCACCGGCTTTCGGGTCATATGTGTATATCACATCACGGCTGCGCTTGCCCGGTTCAAAATAACGGTTGCGGAAGCCGGTATAATATTTACCCAGCCTTGCGCCCTGGTCAAGCAGGTAAACCTGCGCCCATAAATCGTTTAAACCGTTGGGGCTCGGCGTTCCCGTCAGCCCTACAATGCGGCTGATGTGGTTTCGTATCGCTGCCAGAGCTTTAAACCTTTTGGCGCTGTGGCTTTTAAAACTGCTAAACTCATCAACCACCACCATGTCAAACGGCCAGTCATTTTTGTAGTAGTCAACCAGCCACACCACGTTTTCGCGGTTGATGATATAAATATCTGCCGGTGTGTTCAGCGCCCGGATGCGCTTCTGCTCGCTGCCCAGCACTGTTGATATTCGCAGGTGCTTTACGTTATCCCATTTGGCGGCTTCGCGCTGCCAGGTCGCTTCCGCAACTTTTTTCGGCGCAATAACCAAAACCTTCTGCACACAAAACCGGCCGAACTTCAATTCGTTTATTGCCATCAGGGTAATAATGGTTTTCCCTAAACCTAACCCATGTCCAAAAACAATCCTAAAGCAGGCTTATTTACTACCTGTTGCAGGCAGTATTGCTGATACGGATGTGGTCTGAACATCATACGGCATCACCTTCTTTCTGTTCGGCAGTAATCCTTGCCAGTAAATTTTTTATACCGTCCAACCCGCGAACCAGGTTCACATCGCAGCCCAGACGCAGAAGCCTATCCATCTGCCTCTTTTGCAGAACCGTTGCATAACCGGCATCTGTTTTCAGCTCAACGAAATAAACCCTGCCACCCGGCATTACAATCAATCTGTCCGGCACCCCGGCGTTACCCGGCGATACAAATTTATACGCCACGCCGCCCAGTTTTTTCACACCGTTAACCAAAAATCTTTCGATGTCTTTTTCTGCCATTTTTTAATACCTCTCAAAATTAAAATCATACATTCATACGGTTTCCCCTATATATACGCGCGCCTAAGCGCGTAGGCGCATTACACGTGCTATAAATTCTTACTTTTACATACTTTATAATGACAATGTATGAATGTATGAGTAATAGCAATAGCCTTTGTGTATATGCGGGTTTTGCCCTCATACAGCACCTCATACTTACAGCTAAAACTCATACATTAAAATGTATGAAGAAAAAACAATGAATGTATGAGTTTTATACCGTTTTTTATAGAATGTATGAGTAATATTATGTTTAAAACTATTCACGTTCAAAACCTCGTTGCTGACCACAATAGCCGTACATTCTTGTTGTTGCATTTCTTTTCCACCCTGGTAGATTTTCCAATATCTGGTTAATCTCCAAAGTGTCAGCACGCTTCATCAGCTGCATATTGCCGCCAAAAGCTTCGCACCATATTTCCAGCGCGCAGGCCTTTTTTCGTGGAACGGTTTCCACGTTATGCGCATTTCCGTTCCAAAACATACGCCTGGCGCCAAGGTCCATGCTGTTGTAGTTTTTCGGAACAGGCTGTTCCAAAAAGTTTTTGATGACGCCTTCTTTAATGTTTGCTTCGCGGTGCTTCTCCTGTTCTGCGCGCGCCAGTTCTTCCATTTCCGGTTTTTCAAAATACAGCGGATCACCGCTTCGGCCCAGATTTGGTCAACTTCTGCCGGCAGGTCATTCCAGATATTCTTTTTCGGCTTATGCTTGCCTACATCTACCGGCCAGAAACGGCGGTTGCCGGTTAAGTCTTTTAAGAATTCAAACTGGTTGCAGGTTCCGAAAAACACGCACTTACGCGGATAACGCCCTGTACGCCTGCCGTATGCCTGGCGGTAAATATCTTCGCGTTTGGATAAAAACTGCTTGATGGTGTTGGTTTCGCTGCGGGTATAGCCTGTCATTTCGCCCAGCTCATTTATCCATACGCCCTGTATCATTTCGGCAGCTTCCTTGCCTTCAAATGACTGTAAGCTATCGCTGAACCAGTCCTTGCCCAGCGTTGCGAGGAAGGTGCTTTTGCCTATGCCCTGCGGACCTACAAAAACCGGCACGTAGTCATATTTACAGCCGGGCTGCATTACCCTTGCCACCGCCGCCGTTATGCTTTTGCGAGCAACTGCGCGCGTGTACGGCGTATCATCAGCGCCAAGGTAATCGGTTAATACTGTATCAAGGCGCGGCGTCTTATCCCATTCCAGCGCTGTCAGGTAGTCTTTTACCTCGTTGATTTTGTTGCTTTCGGATACCAGGAGCAGCGCGCCGTCAATTTTATCTTTGCCGGTAATGTCGAACTTATTTTCCAGGTACCACGCAACACCGGCATCATCCGTATCAGTCCAAAGCCGTCTGCCGTCTTCCGGGTTCCACGGCAACGAACCGAGCGCCAGCCCCCGCACGGCAAAATCATCAACGGCAATTTTGCCGGCTAAAAGCGGGTCATGTTGCAGTATGCGCATAATGTTGTCGCGCGTCTTTTTTGGCCTGCCGGTGTTCTGGTCATAATCAAGCTTTGCCGATGCCATCCAGTCCACACCAGCTTTATCCGGCTGCGGCGCAGCATTTTTATCTAAACTTGTAAAAAAGTCGGATGCCTTTGCTGCAAAATGTTCGTTAAGGTCACGAGTTACGGCTGCATTGCCCATAGCCAGCTTTTTCATTTCCTGGTAACTGGGCAGTTTGTTCGGCGGCGTGCCGGGTTTAGCGCCTTCGTCCTGGTCGCCATAAAGATGCAGGCGCACCAGGTCAAAAGCATTTACCAGCTGCCCGCTGCACGGATCCGTTGCGTGATGGCTGTAAAGGAAATTGCCACCGTCATAGATAACCGCGCCGGCAACAGTGCTGCCACCGGTATAGGTTAAACGGTCATCATGCTCCGTTGTTTCGTAGGCGTGTGGGATATAAGTTTCAATTGCCTGGTAGATGTTGAACTCACGGCAAAACGCGCCGACAATGCCCTCTTTGCTTGTCGGGTCTGCCTGTTTTGCCAGCAGCGCTTTGGCTTTTGTAACTTCGCCAGGTATCTGCGGCCACACGGTTACATCGTGCCAGTCCGTGTATTGGTTTAAAATGCCGTCAGCCGATACAAAAGGTTTGTCCCCGGCCGCAAACACGTAATTACTGTCACGGCTGCACGCCGGCCAGTACATCAGGCGGCTGGCTTCAAACGTAGTCGGGTCGCACATTTGAAGCCCGATATAGCTTGCCAGCTTCCTGGCAATAGGTTCATATTCGTCAGCTGTTACTGTCCTGTCCAGCGGCATAATAACGCGCAGACGCGGACGGAAATCAGCATGGCTGCGCGTAGAGTACACGGCATACCCAGCGCCGAGGCTGTCGATTGTGCGCAGCACGTTGTCCGTTTCGCCGCTGGCGATGTTGTCCAGGTCCAGTGTTACAAGGTCGCGCCCGGTTACGTTTTTTGCTTTGCGCTGTGTACCGTTAAGTGCGCCGCCAACAAAGCCGCCAATGTCTTTCAGCTGCCCTTGCTGGGCTTTGGTCATATTCAGGTATTCTTCTATCGTTTCCGGTGTTCTCTGCGGCGTGCGCAGCCTGTTTACAAACTCTGACCACATAATTTCCGTGCGGACCCAGTTTGTTGACTTACGGCTGTTGCCGACAGAGATTACCAACATTCTGTCATTTATCAAGGCTATTCACCTCTTTTTATTTTGCCAGCTTTAGTTAAAAGCCGTGCAACCAACACTCCGGCTTTGGTTGCTTCCGGATTATTAAAAATAAGCCCTCGTTGGTTTAATCGGGCAAGTTCGGCAGCACTTACACAAATAAGGTTATTTATATCAAAATTACTGCGGTTGCCATCAGCAAATATGATTTTATATCCCGGCATTATGGGCCCATTTGCCGCCTCCCAAATAACCCTGTGCTTAAGCCGCCATTTGTTAGGCTGTGCAACTTTAACCCATAAATAACCATCATCGCGCCAACATTCAGCGCCAACAGGGCGCGTCATGACAGGAAGCTGGCCTTTTTTAAACATTGTAGGCGCAGCTTTTGCATAAATTTCCGCAGGCATTTTCCTGCCTTTATTAAAGGGTATATGCCCTTTTTCAAACCTTCCAGTCAGTCCGGTATTGACACGCTTGCGAGTTTTATAGCCTTTCATCTGCTCTACCGTAAAAACAATGCCAAATTTTTCTTTTATCATTGCAATCAGTTCAGCGCTTGTTTTTCCCGCAGAATGCGCTTTTATCCAGGCATCCTGTTCCGGCGTGGTTAGCCGCCGGACCTTTTCCGGAGGGCAGCGTAACTGCATACCATTTTTAATGCCGTTGCGTACCATCAAGCATTTAATTTGTGATGCTGATAGCGCCGTACCAAATCTTTCATTCATCATTTGAACTATTTGATACAGATACCGGCCCGGTGCAATTTCGCGCAGATATGCAATTTGTTCCTGGGTATATTTCCGTGCCATATCAGCCACCGAGCACTTCCGGAAGTTTAAGCGTGGCATCCATAGCCTCGTTTTGCAGCTTTATGGCGTTCAGCGTAGTATTGGCGCTGGATATAAACTGCCCCGCAACCTTCGTAATTGCTTCGGTGCGGCTTATTTCAGCCGTTAACGCATCGCCGGTTAAGTCTGGGTTAGAAAGCCGTTCCAGTTGGTCAAATAATATTTCATTAAGGTCTGCTAAGTTTTTAGCCATTTTAAGCCCTTCTTTCGTTAACAATACTTGTTGTGTGCGTATTTAACATCATCGCACACGATTTTTGCATAAATCAGAGTAGTATCGATTTTTTCATGCCCAAGCATTTTTTGTACCTGCTCAATTGGCATACCGCGCCGCAAAGCATTTGTTGCTGCTGTATGCCTTAATTTATGCGGAAAGGCACGAGTGCCAACAACTTGCCCTATTCGTCTTATTAAAATTTCTATTCCGCCAATATTAAGTCGGTCATATGGTTTATCCTCAGTAACAAATAGCGCAAGATTATCGTCCGCCCTACTAGAAAGATATTGCTTTAAATACAATTTTGCAGGTGCGTTTAAATAAACCGTCCGTTCTTTTGCACCTTTACCCATAACGACTGCTTCACCTGTTAACAGGTCTACGTCTTTACGATTAAGCGCAACCATTTCCGAAACTCGACACGCCGTTGATAACAAAAATTCAAAAATTGCTCTGTTGCGAATATTATCTCCGCAAATCTGGCGCATCTTTTCTACTTCTTCCGGTGTAAACGGTTGCCTTATATGTTTAGGAAATTTTATCTTTTTTATTTTTGCCATTGGCGATTTTACTATTATGTCAGCTTCAAGGCACCAATTAAAAAAAGTATTTAATATTCGTCTATTATTATCAGCATTTATCTTGGAACTACGCTGCATAACATGCGCTATATACAGTTGTATATCTGCACTTACAATATCCTGAACTCTTTTATTTACGTATAAAAGAAGTTCCCTAACGATTGCAAAATAGTATTTAATACTTTTTTCACTTAAGCCTTGTATTTTTTTAGCTACTACAAATTGCTTTAAAATATCAACATTAGTATCAAAATTTACTGTAAGTGCTTTGCAAGAAGCTGTTACTTCCAGCCCCTCAATACGGGTATATAAAGCATCTCGCAGAAGCTGCAACTGTTCAGCGGCTAAATACGGACCCATATCATTTAAAACCTGCCGAATATAGGTATCACGGCGATCCACACGTTGTTCATCCGGCATCAGTAGCACCTCCCATTAAGAAACTTAATTCAGCAGCGCGTCTGCGACTAGCCCAAACATAGCTGCTGTACATTGGCGTATACCAAATATTACCGTCATCTTTTGGCAGCAGGCCGCGTGCGCCATAACTTGTAACCGGATTAGTTAAAGTATTTTGCACCGCAACGTAACCGGCACAGCCTAAAAGGCTAAGCTGTATGTAGCACATCATGCCCGCCAGCTGGTCAACGTCCTGCGCCACAAACAGCACCCGCTGTTGGTAGTTAACGCCTTTATCCAGGCAGGCATTGGCAAAAGCTATCAACAAAGCCCCCGCACCGCATGCCGGGTCGTTAACATCAGCCCATCCTCGCCGCTTAACTTTATCTAAAGCGTTTTCCGTCAGCGTCATTGCCGCCATTAAACAGCATACGTTATACGGCGTGAAAAACTGCCCGCGCCATTCGTTGCCGAGGTCAAGCGCCATAAACAGTTCCCCTAAAAAATCCTGCCGAGGATTTGCTTCAAGCCCTAAAGTTATTTCGGCAAGCATTTTTGCAAAGGTTTCAAGTTCTGCCGCAGTGTACTTTTCCGCACACTGCATATAAAGCTTTTCCCTTGCATCGCGCTGCGGATGCGGTACCGAATTGCAGATTGCGGTGGCCGCCATTGTTATAAAATCCTGCCAGATAACCCAGCGGGAATACCTTCCCGCCAGACCGTTCAGCATTTTTACAATATTTTGCTGGTATTCATTATTTGTTCTGATTACTTTTGCCATTTTAATCCTTCATATAGTACTTGCTGGTAAAACCGGCAGCATTTAGTATCAGCCCAGGCGCCCAGCTGATAGGCTGACACATGACATCAGTCATGTACTTTTCTTCATCAGGATGCATCTTGTCCGCAGGTACTTCGCATACAACTTCATCGTGGATGTGCATTAAAGGCTTATATCCGGCATCCGCCAAACGGCGTATTGCAAGCGCAAGGCAGTCGCGGGCAATAGCCTGCGTAATATTTTCCACCAGCTTGCCGCCGTAAGTTGATGTGCTGTTCCATTTATTCACTGTCTGCGTGCGGTAATGAATTGCAGTTTTGCCGAATTTATTTTCCGCCATGTACGGTGAAGGGTAGTAAAGTTTTCTGCCGCTTGGCAGCTGCACTGTTAAAAAGTCCAGTCCGTTTATAACATCCATTTCGCGGGCAAAGATAATACCATGACCAACACCGGCAGGCTGTGCAGTTTTCATGACGCTAACCGCTGCCTGCTCTACGCTATACCAAAAATCACAAATGCGTTTATTGGCCTTACGCCAGCGGCTTACAATATCCGGTAGTTCGTCTTCTGTAAGCCCCATGTTAATTGCACCCATGCTGATCAGTGCCCCTGGTCCACCCTGATAACCGAGTGCCAGTTCAGCGATTTTACCTTTTTGGCGCAGGGCATATTCTGGGTTGCCCTTTCTGATTTTATCAATTGGTACGCCAAACATCATGCTGGCTGCGGCTTCGTAAATTTTGCCGTGCCCGGCAAAAACGTCCATACGCCATTGTTCTCCGGCAAGCCAGGATAATACGCGTGCTTCGATTGCGCTAAAATCATCTACGGCAAGTATATTGCCTTCCGGCGCTATAAACGCCGTGCGTATAAGCTGCGATAATGTATCGGCAACATCATTGCCGTACAACAGCATTAAGCCCTGGCGATTATGTTTTTTGACAAGCTCGCGTGCTGTATCGAGATTTTCGATGTAGTTGCGCGGCAGGTTCTGCACCTGCACAAGCCTTCCAGCCCAGCGCCCAGTCCGGGATGCGCCGTAATACTGCAATAGACCGCGGACACGCCCGTCACTGCACACCGCTGTTGCCATAGCTTTGTATTTGGATACGCTGCTTTTGGAAAGTTCACGGCGCAAGTCAAGTATTTCGGCGGCCACGGCATCATCTGCGTTTAAATTAGCTGTAACCGTTGCTTTAGTTAAATCCGGCAGATCAAGTGTGGTATTTTCGTTCAACCAGGCTAAAAGCTGCGCACGGCTGTTCGGATTGCTTAAACCGGTTATTTCAATGGCACGGGCTGTTAAGGCATTACGGTGCTCGTCATCGATTGCCAGCGCCCCATTAACCAGTTCCGTATCAACGGCGATGCCGCGGCTGTTGATTTCATAATCAAGCACCCAGTCGGCTTGTACGTCATCCGGAACAGGAAACGCCCGCAAACGTTGGTAGTCTGCTATTTCCGTCACAACGTCCTGACGGCAGTATTCTTTAAATAAATTCCATTTATCCGAATCATGCTTTGGTAGGTTTCGTGTTCTGTTGCCGTTTGATTTTGTTGGCGTACACGGCACACAGAAATATCGAATTAAGGCTTTGCCGACACCCATTTTCTTTTTGTCTTCCGGCAGTCCCAGCGCTTCGCCGAGTTTTGCAAGCCCGGCCGGATAGCCCAGGTACATGCCGTGCAGCATTGTGCAGCGCCACTGTTCCGGCGGCGTTTCATACCCCGCCCTGTTCAGGCAGGTAATTTCAAAAGCTGCGTTATAGGCGTGTTTGATAACGTCCTTATCTTTAAGTGCTGCCAGTATTTCCGGCGGTATCTGTTCGCCCTGCGCAAGGTCGATGATTTTAACGTCCCCAAAGTCCTCGGCGTAGGCAAACAGCAGTACTTCAAAATCAGGCGTATCGCAATAACGGTAAAGCCCGGCTTTGCTGATATCTATGTCACTATAAGTTTCTATATCAATGTTTAAGTGCTTCATAATATGTTCACCTGTTAAAAACAGGGGCCTTGTAGCGGCCCCCGTTATTAAGTTTTATTAAATTACATCGGCATCCCGGTTAAAGGATTAATTTTAGGCGCCGCCTGCGGAGCAGCCCCAAGCGCGGTGAAGCAGTCGCTTGCCGATGGAGCACTGCCGCCAAGCGGTTCGCCGTCAGCTACTTTCTGCACCGGACCCAACCCACAGCCGATTCCTTTGCGGCCGGGCGCAGCATATGCAAAGAAATTTACGTTGATATTTGCGTACATGCCGCTGTACACTTCGGTCGGATCAAGAATTTTATTCATGTTCCGGTCAACAATTTCCACCGGACGGTCTGCCGCACTGGAAGCGCTAAACACCCAGCAGCCTGCACATTCTGGCCCGAATTTATCTCCAGAAGCTTTGCAGCCATCACCGTCATAGACAGGGGTAGGAAGCTGCGGCGGCATTTGCCCGCCAAATTTTTTCATCAACCCAGCTTGCTTAGCTGCTTCAATAGCAGCATCGATGCGGGCTTTACCCTGCACGTCTGTTTTGGGCAAAAGAATTGTGCAGCTGAATTTAGGTGCCTGTTGTGCATCCATAGCATGCGGTTTCATAAGGTGTACATAGGAAAGTCTTACATTTGTCAGAGTTACAGAAGTTGTGTTCATTTTTTATACCTCCAAAAATTAAATTTTAGTAAATACGTCTGCGGCTTTTACCGCATTTGTTATTGCCTGGCGTTTATCGCTGGCAGGCACCAGCGTGGGTTTGCCCGGTTTGCTGACAACAAAGTCGCCAACCAGTTCTTTAAAAGTTTTGGCGCCAACAGCTTTTTCCGTCTGCGCCAGTGTAAGTGGGCGGCGCTCATAAAGCACCGCTTCATCAATGCCGCTTGCTTTCAGCTTTTCAAAGGCGGCATCAAGGTCGGTAAATTCTCGACTGCTGCGCCCGTTAACGGCTTTATAGCCTGGCACTTCCACGCCGTTCAGGCAGAGGCTTAAAGCATGTTCCGTTATATCGGCGTACCATTCTTTCAGAATAGATCCGGCTTTCAAATAAATGGCCAGCTCCTCGGTGCTGTACAACCCGGCAGCCTTTACCGTGCCTTTGGATTTTTCTTTCCAATCTTCGGCAACCGGCATAAGCGCCATGCAGGCTTCGGCGCGTGCTTTGCATTCGGCTTTTGCCCGGCAGAATTTGCAGTGCGGGCCCGGGTTAAATTCGCCTTCACCCTTATCCGCCATCACCGCCAGCGGGTGAACTTCTTCACGTGCCCAGCGCTGTAGTTCTTCTGCCGATATTTCCGCTTCACTGATATTGTTAAGCCGCGGCTGAAATATCGTCATCTTGATATGGTCAAAGCTGTACAGCATGGCGTAGGCCCTTGCCGCGCCGTAGGCGTATAACATCATCTGCGGATTATCCTGCGCGTCTACCGGCACTCCTTTGCCGTATTTAAAGTCGATAACGTGCAGCGTGTCACCGGCAAGTATTAAGCAGTCCGCCGTGCCAAAACCGCCGGGAACTACGTCTGAAAAATCCACGCGCTTTTCTACCGTTACAAACGGCTGGGTTGCGTATGAAAGCATAACGCCTTTAATGTAATCCAGGTAAGCGTCCGTATGCCCGTCCATTTCCGGCTGCCACAATTCGTCCTCTTTCAGCTTTTTCATACGGCTGTTAAAGGTTCGCGTACTCATCGGTTCAACCGCATATTTGCGTACTTTTAATTCGGCAACGCTGTGTGCCAGTGTGCCTTCTGCCGCATATATGCTGCCGCTGTCCGGAAAATTTTCTTCCAGTTTGGCGGATGGCGGGCAGGCCATCCACCGATGCGCACCTGATGCCGAAAGCTTTGCGTGCGCCGCCGTCATAACCTTGCCCCCAGCGCACGCAGTTTAACTGCAAGTTCGCCGTACTTTTCAGGCGGCAGTTCCATAAGCGAATTTACGCCCATCCCCTGCATTACTGCCGCAAGTTCATTCATTTTGCCGGCGTCCATCAGCGGACCGCAGGCAGCCTGAATTTCGGCAAGCGTGTACTGCTTGGGTGCTGCTGTCGGTACAGCCGCCGGTGCTGGCTTAGAAGCAGGCGCCGCTGGCGGTGGGGTTACCGGAAGCTGTTGTACCGCAGCAGGTGCGGTAGCTGAATCAATTTCGTCCGGATTTACATCAACTTTCACTGCGGTAGTGGAATACTTACGCAGTTCTTGTAAAGTTTCAGTAAAAGCCGATAAGGTATTCATTAGCGCCGGGGTTTCTTCCAGCGTAATTTTAAGATTTACGTTTATATCCATTTTATTTTTCCTCCAGATTTGATATAATTAGCGTGAAGCGATTCCAACTTCACCTTTTAGAGCTGTCAGCATTGCCGTGCTGGCGGCTCTTTTCCGTTTGCAGAATTATCCTGATACCTTTAATGACTGCTTCTTCTGTTAATTCGCGGTCAAAAATGATAATTTTGTAATCCTGAGTATTTATGTCAATACCGACATAATTTGCACGGCCACAGACTTCTGTAGGAATATGCCGTATTATTATCGGAATGTCATACATTGCTTTTTACCTCCCTTCCCTGCCTTTGTCAGATGTTTTTTAGTGCATACTGGGCAGATATAATGTTTGCGCCTGCACAACCTGCTAACGGCGTAAGCCTTGCCGCATTCAGCACAAATTCTGTGCCTAGCGTCTTCCCAGCGCATCGGCAGGCACCTCCAATTCCACCAGTATGATGTCGCCGGGCTGGATTAAATCGTTTGCCGGCAGATTGTTATGCTGGCGCGTATCGTAAACAATAGCGCGCAGGTCATCGCGCACATCGCCGTGTTCGATTGCAGCCCTGCTGCACACTGCGTTAAGCGTATCGCCGCAGTAAACTCGTTCCGGGACGACAATTTTCTCTGTTGCCGGTTCTGCCTGCGGCGGAAAAGCTATCATAATCGCCGTAAGAACAACTGCGATGCCTGCAATTACATAAGCTTTTTTCATGGTGTTACTCCTCTTGTAAAGCTTTAAATTCGTCCAGCATCCCTTTTAACGCCGGGTCTTTTTCAGCCATCATTTCGTAAACAGCGTTTTCTTTCAGCCTTTCAATACGCGCATCCATCTGCATTTTAAGAAGCCTTGCGCGTTCTGCTTTTTCCATTCGAGCGTAGTATTCGGTAAAATCAACCTTGCAGACAACTGATTTAGTAATCTTTTTCGCGTTATCCATAGGCATATCCGGATTTACTTCAACGACCGTTCCAAGCTGGTAGCCATATTTGGTATCGACCACTACAACGTCATCAATATTTAACGCATCATAAGCCTTAAAATAGTACGGCTTCCCGGTATTTGCGAAAGCGCCGTTCCTGCTAACGTTAAATTCTACTGCTACAAAATTTTCTTTCATGATGTTACCTCCTGTTCTGCTTCATGCTTAGCCATGATTCCTTTAAATAGCGCCATGGCAAGCCTTTCGTTCTTAGAGTGCCGCCACTCCAGCGGCTTTTCACCGCTCATAAGGTTACGCATGTCTTTATCAATAGACTTGCGTTCCCCCCCGATGGTCAGCAGTGTTCGACAGATGCCGTCATCGGCAAGTATCAACAGTCTGTACACGCTACGTCCCTCCCTTCCTTTACCGGAACCTTAATACCGGTAAATTCTTCAAATTTAATCACGCTGATGAAGTAACTCCATCGGCCCATCTTAACGGCGTATCCCCAGGGAAATACCTTGTCTTTAAGCCCCTGGCAAACCCAGGCTGGGCTTTTACCCATTAGCTTCGCTGCCGTTGTTACCGGCAAGTTGACGGCGGGGTTATCTTCAATTTCCGTCACCGGCATGAAGTGTTCAAAATAATCTTCCTGCACGCCGAGGGCTTTGGCTATCTGCATACGTCTTGCGCGCGCGGGTTCATTTTTCCCGGAAAGGTACTGTGAAATAGAAGGTCTGCCGATGCCGGTAAGCGCCGATAGCTGCGCCTGGTTAAGTCCGGCCTCCTGCATAAGTTTCTTAAGCTTCTCTGCGAAGGCCATATACTTCTAAAACCGTACGCCCACTGCGAAGACGCCGAAATACGTAACGGCTGTTTAGCAGTTCCGGGTTCCTTCCATATAACTGATTTTGGTAATTCGCCCGCGCAATTTCTGTTCCGGGTAAACAATGTGTGCCTCCAAAATCAACGGCGCATAAAAGCGCACGTTCTTCCAAAGCGGCAGCTAATGCCCGCAATCCGTTGATGTTATACTTGAAGGTTTTCGCATAAAATCCGCCAGGCGTTAAAGCATCGACCATAACTCCATTTTGGCCGTTTTTTAAGTGATTCGCTTTCGCGACACGGCCAATCATATTAGCTGATACGCCAAAGCAATCCTCAAGTTCATGGGCAAAATAGGTTTCGTTGAAATCTTCCGAGCTGGGTTTTTGGCAAGCCCGGTTAATAGTTTCTCTGGTTAGTTGTGCCATAGTTATCATCCTCCTTCATTGGCACGAAGCAGTACTAAAGTTCATCATCATTGAACTTTTAGCGTAAAAAAATATTTTGGAATCTCGATTTCCGGAAACCCCAAAATTGTTGCAGCGTTTTGCATCTCAATTTGTTTCCACGGAGTTTTATTATTTAATTTCAAAGAAAGACTCCGTTCGGATAATCCCATTCTTTTAGCAAATACAGCTTGCGTTCCGCACATTTCTACTATGCGCCCGCATAAACGGCTATAATCGAAGTTCATTTCATCGCCCCCTTCCGGTTCGTAATTTTTGAACTACCACTATTATAACTTCAAAAATATTGAACGTCAAGCATTTTGTTCAATATTTTTGTATATTTTTTCAACGCCCTTGAACTTTGCCGGTAAAATGGCTATAATAAACTAAAGGAGATATTATTATGGAAAGAATAAAAATTAACGAAACTTCAAAAGTTACTACCAATAAAATTTCAAAACTTCCGCTGCAATCAAGCCGCATTTCTCTTAAGCATACTGCCAGCGGCGACAGGCCTAGTACGGCTTCTCGCTTAAAATATATCATGGCTAAACAAAATTTGCGCCAAGTTGATGTATTAGAGCTATGCAAGCCCTTATGCGAAGTATACGGAGTGAAAATTCGCAAGAATGATCTGAGCCAATATATTAGTGGTAAAGTTAAGCCTAATCAACAACGTTTATATATATTGGCTAAAGCTCTTAAAGTTAGTGAAGCTTGGTTAATGGGGTTTGACGTCCCAATGAAGCGTCTATCTACATCCTCAGACCTTCGTGTCCGTACCTTCAATAAAGATTATATTCTAAAATTAGTTGCTAATTATTTTTCAAAAGATGCAGCTAATCTTATTAAAGCCTGGGAAAAATTAGATAATATAGATCAAGGTAAAATTTCTGAAAGAATTGATACTCTTTTAGAGCAGGACAAATATCAAGAAAAGCATGCTTTAATTAATAATCGAGAAGAAATTAATAGGACTGATGCTAATTATACAGAACGTACAGGACCGACTGTGGATGAAATCTTAGATTTGTTCGATTAAGTTATTCTATATTATTAAGGAGGCCTTTATAATGAAAAAATTTTTGATGACCATATTAACTATTTTAACCTGCGTGCTGCTAGCTGGATGCAGCACTAGCGAACTGGCAGAAAAAACTGGCATGAACGATGAACAGGAAAAAGCCGCTGTTGCCATTTTTAATGCTAATGGAATAAAAGAGTTAGATGATATAAGCAAATCCGAACAAGGGCCAAATATGTATTTTGTAAATTATAAAGATTACGGTTACATATTCTTTGAGCTTAATGCGGACAAAAGTATAAAAAATATAGTTTACGAAACGCAGCCCATTTATGCTGACGGAAAGTCTAAAAGAAACATTAATGATATTTTAGTAACTAATGATGATAGAATTAGTTATGAAGTCGCTGCGCAAACTGCAGCAAAAAAATTTTTAGTATCACCCGATAGCGCAGAATTTCAGCCCTATCCGCTTGTTATGCGTAACAAGGAAATCGTAGTTATACAAGGTAAAGTAACCGCCCAAAACGCTTTTGGGGTTAAAATGCCGGGATTATATCGAGTAAAGCTACAGCTTCCTGATAAAAAAGTTTTAGAAGCTTCTGTTAATTAAAAATTGGAGATCCTAACAATGGACGAAAAAACCGCAAAAAAACTTAATGATGATTTCGACGAATTTTGCCAGAAGATTGGCGCAAGCAGTGCGCTTGCCTATTTTGCAGTCGATGACAATGTGGCGCTTGCGCTGCACAGCGTTTCGGATGCCGAAATACTGAATGTAGTTGCAAATCTTGTTCACCATTTGGCATCAAAAAATAACATTAGAAGTTCTGATGTTTGGCAGCAATTGCAGCAAAGTTCGCCGGAATTTATACCCGATTCCGATTTAATGTAAAAATAAAAATCCCCCGGTGCGCCAACACCGAGGGACCTTGCAGGCGATGCGCCAACACCGCCTGCGGAATAACAACGCTACCTACCAAAGCAGTGCTGCTATGCTATTATTATAGCATTTTTTAAGCGGCTCTGCTACTGGTCATACATTTTTCATCAAGTAGAGGAGCTGATTAATATGAAATTACCGAACGGTTACGGTAGTATAAAAAAACTTTCCGGCAAACGCCGCCGCCCGTTTATGGCATGCGAAGGCAAAAGCGGGCTACAGAAAGTGCTGGGATATTTTGCCACCAGAGAGGAAGCGCTCGCGGCACTTGCAAAATATAATACAAATCCTTGGGATTTAGATGCCGGCAAAGTAACCCTGCAAGAGCTGTTTAACTTATGGGTAGAAAAGCGCAGTATAAAACTTAGCCCCAGTAATGCCAGAGGGCTAAAGGCCGCTTACGCGCATTGCCAAAAATTAGCTGACAAGCCATACAAATCTATTAAAGCTTACGATATGCAGGACTGCATTGATAACTGCGGCTATTCATATTCAACGCAGGGTGCCATAAAAAACCTTTGGGGCCATCTCGACCGCTTTGCGCTTGAACTTGATGTTATAACAACGCAGTACTCCGCCCTACTAACTTCTGATCCGGCACCGGATAGTAACAGGGTGCCGTTTACTGAAGACGAAATTGCCCTGCTGTGGCAAAATGCAGATAGTTTCGGCGTTGATACCGTACTGTTCTTAATTTACAGCGGGTACCGTGTTTCTGAAATGTTATCTCTTACAAAAGATAGGGTCGATTTGAAAAACTGGCTTTTACATGGCGGCGTGAAAACGCAAGCTGGTAAAAACAGAATAGTACCTGTCCATTCTAAGATTAAAAAAATTGTAGAAACGCGGTACAATAACGCGCCTGGCGAATACTTATTTTCTGATAACGAAAAGCCAATGTACTACGTTCAGTACTCCCGGCAGTATTGGAAACCTATTATGAATACTTTGCACATGAAACATACGCCGCACGAAACCCGTCACACTTTCCGTTCCAGGCTTGATAGTGCCGGCGCAAATCAGGTCTGCATCGACCGAATGATGGGCCACACTTCCGAAGGAACCGGCAAAAAAGTTTACACCCACAAAGAGATTGAAGAATTAAGATTGAATATTGAATTAGTAACAAAATAGTAACAAAAAGCGCCTATACCCGCATAAATACAGGGGTACAGGCGTTTTTTTAATTGTTATAACATACTTAACATTTACTGCATAGTTAAAAGCGCATAATTGTCAGCATTATTTTTCAAAATCTGCCCGGTGCTGTTTAAAAAAGTTATAATAAACGCGCACGTTTTCCAGCTCTGTCCAGCGTTTTACCGCCGCAGGGCAAGAATCAAAATCATAAATTTGCGCGTTTTTTACCGAAAGCACAAATGGTGAATGTGTTGCAATAATGAACTGGCAGCCGTAAAAACGCGCCGAATCTTCCAGAAAGCGCACCAGTTCCATTTGTTTTTGCGGCGACAGGCTGTTTTCCGGCTCATCAAGCAGGTACAGCGCGTTTTCTTCAATTTTCTGCGCAAAGTACATAAAAGCGCTTTCGCCGTTGGATTGTTCCCGTACATTAACGCCGACACGTTTCTTTACATACATTGACTGCGTATTGCGCCTTACTGATGTAAGCCTTTTCAGTTCTTCAAAATCGTCAAGGCTGCGCAGGCGGAATTTGCCGTTATCGCCTGACTTGATTTTCCGGTATTCCTCAAAAAGTTTTTCCCGGCCTGTGTCAATGCCTTCGTTCAGCATACGCAGATTAAGCATAAAATCAAAAACGTCATCGCTTGTAATAATGCGGCTGTTTGCCGGAATTACCGTGCCTTTTAATGTATAGCCGCATAAATCAACATAATCGTAAAAAAAGCTGCTTTTGTTATATACGGCACTGCGCTCCAGCTTTAATTTTTCGGCAATAACGTTTAACGCTGTTGTTTTGCCGCTGCCGTTACTGCCGTAAAAAATAGTTACCGGCTCAAAATCAATCTTTTCTATTCCCCGCTGCGATAAAATTTTAAACGGATAAAATGAACTGTAACATTTTTCCTTTACATTTATGACAACATCAAATTCTTCGCCGTCAGTTGGAAAAGTAAAACTTTTTAAATAAAGCATTGTATATAATTCCTTTATTTTCAGGCCGACAAAATAAATTTACTAAAAACGCCGCCGTTAAAACCGGCGGCGTTTTACAGGCTTAAACCTGGCAAGTATTTAATTTACTGCTGTTCTTTGCGTTCGGCAATAATTTTTTCTGCCATTTTCTGCGGCACATCTTCGTAATGGTCAAATTTCATTTCAAAAGTGCCAAGGCCTTGTGTCAGCGCACGCAGGTCAACAGCATATTCGGTAATTTCCGCATAAGGCACCTGTGCTTTAATGCAGCCCATACCGTCATCAAGGCTCTGCATGCCCAAAATGCGTCCGCGTTTGCTGTTAAGGTCGCCTATAACATCGCCCATCATACTTTCAGCGCAGTATACATCAAGGTTGTAAACAGGTTCCATCAAAACAGGTTTTGCTGCTTCCATAGCTTTTTTAAACGCTATGTTGGAGGCAGTTTTAAATGCCATTTCCGAGGAGTCTACGGTATGATACGAACCATCCGTCAGGGTAATTCTGATATCAACTACCGGATAACCAGCAAGTACGCCGCGTTCCATGGATTCACGCATGCCTTTTTCAACAGCCGGAATGTACTGGCGCGGTACGGCGCCGCCAAAGATTTTATCAACAAATTCAAATCCGCTTCCGGGCGGCAGCGGTTCCATGGTAATAATAACATGGCCGTACTGCCCATGGCCGCCGGATTGTTTCTTATGCTTGCCTTCAACATTTGTAGCAGTGCCGCGGATGGTTTCGCGGTATTCAACAATCGGCGCACGCAAATCGGCTTCCACACCGAATTTACGTTTCATGCGTTCCATAATAATTTCAATATGCTGGTCTCCCATACCGCTGATTAAAGTTTCTTTGGTAGCTGTGTTTCTGGTAACGATAATAGTCGGGTCTTCGTCCATCAGGCGGTTCAGAGCCGAAGCAATCTTTTCTTCCTCGCCTTTTTTCTTCGCGTAAATAGCGCGTGTATACATCGGCAGGGGGAATGCAATAGGTTTAAAGAGTACCGGGGAGTTTTTATCGCTTAAAGTATCGCCGGTAGCGGTAAACTGCAATTTAGTGGTAACACCGATATCGCCGGCAACAACCTGTTTCATCGGAATCTGCGTTTTGCCGCGCATGGTAAATACCGTGCCGAAACGTTCTTCTTTTTCACGGCTGGCATTATAAACCATGCTGTCGCTCTTAATAGCGCCGGAGAATACTCTGAAGAAGCTCAGGCGGCCAACAAACGGGTCGGAGGTTGTTTTAAATACCAAAGCTGCCATAGGCGCGTTGGCATCGCGTATTTCTTCTTCGCCGGTTTCCGGGTTAATAACGGTAAAGTCATTCAAAATTGCCGGGTAAGTATAGTCAATAATAGCATTCATTACACGGCCAAGGCCGATATCTTTATAAGCGCTGCCGCAGAGTACCGGGAAAATAATGGCCTGGCGGATACCTTTAATCAGGCAGTCCATAATTTCCTTGTCACTGATGGTTTCGCCTTCCAGATAACGCATCATGCAGTCGTCATCAGCTTCAACCGCAGCTTCAACCATTTTTTCATGTGCTTCTTTGGCTGCTTCCATATATTCTTCCGGAATATCCATTTCGATGGAATCGTTGCCGTTAGCTTTATAAGCCTTCATTTTATAAATATCAATAACGCCGCAGAAGCCGGATTCTTTACCCAAAGGCAGCTGCAGAGGCAATACGCGTTTGCCTATTTTAGCGCGCAGATTATCAAGAATGCTGTCAAAGTCAGCATTTTCACGGTCCATTTTATTTACGAAAACTATGCGGGGCAAATGTGCTTCTTCAGCAAGTTTCCAGCACTGTTCAGTGCCAACCTGCACGCCGCTGGTTGCACATACAACAATAAGAGCACTGTCAACCGCACGGAATGCGCCTTTAACTTCGGCCACAAAATCTGCAAAGCCCGGAGTATCAATAAAATTGATTTTAGTATCACGCCATTCAACCGGTGCCAAAGTAGCGTTTACGGATACGCCGCGTTTAATTTCTTCCGGTTCATAGTCAGTGGTGGTAGCGCCATCTTCAACCTTGCCCATTCTGGTAATTGCGCCCGAACGGTACAGCAGGCCTTCCGTAACTGATGTAGTTCCTGCCCCACCATGGCCCACAATGGCCACATTGCGGATTCTGTCTCCGGTATACTCTTTCATACTTATTCCCCCTTGTTTACAAACATTATTAAGATATATTTTCTGCAAAAATTTTATATTTCCTTTAATTGACAGTAAATTTGGAAAATTATTTATTTTTAGTACCAAAACTGTTGCATAAGTAACAAAAACGGTACAGCTTGTAACTGTACCGTTAAAAAATTTTTATTTACTTAAATTCTACTTTTAAATGCTGGCGTTCTACCATGCGCTGGAATTTATATTTAGGATGCCCTACCATTAAAGTGCCGCAAATTTTAAACTTGGGCGGCACGCCTACCAAATCCAAAAGAGGCTGGTAACCTGCTATGCCGCAGGTTTGGATAAACCCGGCAATGGTTGTGCCAAGCCCGATTGTAGGCGCAAAAAGTTCTGCATAAGCCCATGCCTGCTCGGCATTGCTTACGCCGGTTCTGTTAAGGCGTTTTGCCGTTGCAAAAATAAGCATCGGCGCATTGCGGGCAATGATATCCTGTCCGCGGTCATTATACGCACGCAAAACAGTTGTAAAATAACGTTTGTCGCTGCTGCCTGCGTCAATCTCCTGCTGCATCCATTCTGCTGTTGCATCAGCAATCTTTTTAATGGTTTCCTTATCGCGGATAACGATATAATACATACCCTGCGAATTACCGGCAGTAGGCGCATAGCGGCACACATCAAGCAGCTTTACAATTTCTTCCTCAGAAGGAGGTTCCGGTTTAAACAGGCGCACACTGCGGCGCATACGCAAAAAATTATATGCAGTTTCACTGTCCAGAACCGGCATCGGCAAAGGTTTCTGCTTTGCCAGCGGCGCATATTTGTTATCAAGCGCGCCCATAGGGCAAATGGCAACGCAGTGCCCGCAGCTCATGCAGCCGCGGTCAAAATCACATTTCGGCCCATCTTCCCCCATAGATAAAATGCAGGACGGGCAGGCCTGTACGCAAAGCCCGCACTTAACACATTTTTCGGTATCAACTTTCAACAAATCCATGCCGTCACCTCAGTCTTTAAAATATATAAATTCCAAACCACCAAAATCGGTTAAAAAGTTAGCATTTTTATACGCCTTGCCGCACAATTCCTTATCTTTCGCCTTAGCACCGGCGGCATTGGCTATGCCAAGATATGCACATGCTGCCTGCGCGTCAAACTTAGAGGCATTTTCCAAAAGCGCTGCCTTTTCACTGTCGGCAAAAGAACCTTTATTAGGATAAACATCCGTAGCCGCAATAATAAATACAAGCTGCCCGTTCTTTTTGGCTATAACATGCGGAAACATCTGCATATTAGGATGCATCATTTCTATTTCGTAAGCATTGGCCTCAAGATAACGGCTCAAAATCTGCAAACCAAATTCATGAATTTCTTCTTTTGTCATTAACTGCGGCATCGTCATACTCCTTAAAAGAATTATAAACTTATTATACCATGCCCGGCCAAGTACCGCCATAGTTTCCGACTCATCAGTCACTAAAAATCAGACAAAATATATTTTTATTTCTGCCTGCAAATACAGCCAAACAGTAAAAATATGTAAAATTCTATACAAAAAACAGCATACGCTTTATCATATCCTATAAATTAAAATATTGCAAGCCTGACGCACAAAAAATCCGGCATTTTAAGCCGGATTTTAAATTAAGCATGCGCAATATTTGTATAATATGAAATTTTTCGTTAATAGTATATAAATCAGCAGCGTTTAAAATAAGAAACAGGCTGCTTTTACTGATAACAAGAGCTTAAGGCATTATATTTTTGCACTGCTTATATTTCAGTTAAACGTTAATAAATTTTACAAACCGTCAAAATAAAGCTATACTAAAAGCAGAACAGTTTTGAGGAGGCAGCCATGTTAAATTATAATTTTTACCAATACAGTGTAAGCATAAATCCGTTAATGTTTGATGACGGGCACGGCGATTACAACCGCAGTTACGAGCGCGATTATGACGATTTCGATTACGCTGATTACTCCACCGACCACCGTGACAATAATTACCGCAATTTTGAAAAGAAACGCCGCAAAAGTGAAAAAGAAATTATTAAAGATATTTTAAACAGGTGGGATTGATACTTTTACCGCTATAATAAACGTAAAAGCGGGGTGGATTTATGATTAACGAAACTTTAAAAAATTACAGCAAAGAGCAATTAATAGAACTGATTGAAGGCTACTGCAAAAACTGGCTTGCCATGGACGGAGTATGGTTTCAATCTATAGAGCGCAAATACGGCATGGATGAAGCCATGGAACATGACTGTGCCATTTGGGAAAAATTTACCGTAATTGAAGCCAAACGCATAAAAACTTTTTTAAACCTGCCGGAACACCCAGGCATAGAAGGGCTTAAGCAGGCCTTAAAATTGCGGCTTTACGCCAATATTAACCGGGATGAGATTATTACCGAAGGCAATACATTAATATACCGCACTACGGAATGCCGCGTACAGCACGCACGCAGCAGCAAAAACATGCCGCTGCACCCCTGCAAAGCTGTTGGCATTATTGAATACAGCGGTTTTGCCAAAACTATCGACAGCCGCTTTACCTGCGAATGTTTAAGCTGTTACCCCGATATTACCGACAATACCTGCCACTGCGCATGGAAGTTTACTCTGAAGGATTAGTTTCAGGCGTTTTTTCAGCGCCGTTTTCCGTAAATTTATATTCAGTTTTTTCTGTAAGCGTTGTAACTGTGCCGCCCGTTTTCCACGGTGCGGCTTCTTTTATTGTTCCGGCAGTTACAAACCCGTTTTCATCAAAATAAACGCAGGTATCTTTCTTAAACTCCACAAAACCGGCGTTGCTATTATCCGCCATATTTTGCTGCCAAAAAGCCGGACGAAGCTGAGTATCCTCATTAAGCGTGCCCATTTTTACTGCGCCGTTATCGTAAAAATCCAAAATTGAACTATCCGCAAAAGTTACAAACCCATACTGCCCTTCACCAAGGCTCACAGTTGCCCGCGAAGCTATTGTTCCGCTTAAAACCGTGCCTTGCTTGCTAAAAGTAACGGTGGTATCATCCTTATAACGCAAATGCCCGTAACTTGGCAAAGCAATATTGTAAACGCTGCCAGGCCAGTACCGGTGATGCCGCGGAAACCACGCTCCGCCGGTATAAGCGGAAACAAAATAATTATCGTTAATTATGCGCTGCCATCCTTGCGGGCGAAGGTAAGTATCATCAGCAAGCGTTCCGCTGATTACTTCACCGATGTCATTTAAACGCACAGCGGTTTTCTTTTTAAACTTAATCGTTTCGCCTACACTCCACCCCTGCGGATGAAGTTCCGTATTTTTATCAAGCATGCGGCTGCTGTCGGCAAAACACAAATTACTGATACAAAAACATAACAGCACTGTAAATATAACGGCTTTTTTCAGCATGGTTATCACCTCTATTCAAAATTCTTTTATTCAATATTTTTATCATTCACATAAAAATTAAACCTGTATTTTTGCAAAAATTATACCACAAAAACTGTTTAACAAACAATTTTTGTGGTATTCTGCTAAGCTATCAATATGTCAAATGTTTTAAAGTATATTCATCTTTATAATAATCGCGCTGTCCGTCCGTTTCTCCTTTTTTATCAATAGTTAATTCAAAAAACTCAATATTCCATGCCTTACATAATTTATATAAATATGGCATATTCCCTTGTACCATTTCATTAAACTCATGCTTTGGGCGGTTATGAACTTTAATTAAACCTCTGCTAACTTCTTTTAGTTTTTTATCTTTATCATTGGAAAAAATAACCGCAGGTAAAATTTTTACTGAATCTACGCTTGAATTTTTATAGCTTTCTTTTATTCTCTTATAGGACGAATTATTAACTTCTATTTTTGTTAGATAAGTTTTTATTTCTGTTACTGCTCTCAAAATAGTTTCACTGCTATTTTCATCTTTTAATTCAGCAAGTAATAAAGTATTTTCTTTATTTTTTCTTAAAATCAAATCTATTTTGCCCTGTTTACTATATTGCACCCTATTTACTGGTACTTGATAATCTATAACTTCGTAATTATCATCGCTACATAAGCTAATTTTAAGAGAATTTTTAGCTATATTTTCTTCATTGCGTTTAGATTTATTATTAATTTCTATATTTTCAGGTTTATGTAAAACATCATAAATTCTTTCTTTTTCAACGGCCATTTTATTTTCAGGAAAAAGATATTTTTCAAATGCACTGCTATCTAAAATATTATATTTTTGAAGTATTTGAGCTGCAACTACTTCACTATAATATTCATTAGTATCATTAGTTACACTTTGATAATTAACTTCTTTCCTCTTATAAACATCTTCTGTCATATTATTATTAAAACTTTGCAATACTTGTATCTTAGAATATTCACCCTTCATATATTTTTCAGACATAGCCATCTCTCCTTTTATATATTTTTATACCTTATTTCTTCTTTCGCTAAAATATTCCTGCTTCAAACAATAAATATTTTATCTCTCACAACCTTTTCAGTACCGTACTTTTCTACAAACCACTCTGTATTCACTGTATGTACCGGTATAATATACTGCGGATTTATCTTTTCTAAAAATCTTTCCAAATCATTACAATCTGCATGCCCACTGGTATGAACGTCAACTATCTTCATACCAAGGCTTTGAGCAAAGTCTAAAAACGCTTTAATAGTTTTCTGATTTTTGTAACCATCCCACATGGAATAAATTAAAACACTGCCGGAAAGTGGTTTTATACTGTTAAGTTTTTGCAAGTAATTTTTAAAACTGCTGCGTACACACATTACAAACTTTTTATCGGCAATTTGTTTTTCACCCATTTTTTTATTGCCATAACCGGCAAAATATTTACTGTATTCTTCTTCATCCATTCCTTTAGACGTAAAAGCATATACATTATTAAATGTACACGGATTAGGAATGTTATTGCCGCAAAGATTAGTTACAAGACTCATATAAACATCTTGCAGCATTATGCGTTTTACTTTATTAGCAGCTTTATAAACTGTAACAACACGGTCAATATTAAGCGCAGACATTAACACAAATACCTGATTGGCATTTTCCATTACGTCCGCCATTTTATTTTCCAATTCTGCCTCTTTCGCATTAACGCCATCTTTACCGGCATTTGTGCCTTCGCAAATAACTGCATCAACATTTTGAGGCATTTTATTTAGATAACTGCTAAAATTTTTTCTTCCGTTGCCACGGAAATCCCCTGTATATACTACCGTTTTATTTTCAGCCTCAACAATAAAAGAATAAGCATCACATGCCGAATGGTCGGCAAAAACAGGCGTTACTCTTATATCACCAACTATTATTGGTTTACTGTCGTAAAAATACCCGGCCGGTACAAAATTTACAATATTATTTTTATATTCTTCCGTAGCTTTAAAAATATCGTAAGCCAATTTTCCCATGTATACCGGAGGTAAGTTTTTAGCCAAACTTAAAAGCCCGATATGGTCTGCATGATAATGTGAAATGAATATTGCGGAAAAATCATTTTTTCTAAGAAGTTTATCAAAATCAAATCCATTTTCTACGACATCTTCAGTTTTTATAACCTCCGTTTCTTCTATAGGATTAAGTTCCAGCCCGGCATCCAATAAAATTTTTGTTTTATCAGTAGAAATTTCTATTACGTTGCCGCCTATTTGCTCCATACCTCTATGTACTGTAATTTTCATAGTTTCACCTGCTCATAAGTAATTTTTTAATGTTCCTTGTAAATATTGAATGTATTTTTGTTTTATTTCTTCTGGTTCACTTATAATAATATTTTTTCCGTAAGAAGCCAGCCATTGATAAAAACCGGGGCTGTCACTTACTTTTACAGAAGCGTTAAAAGTACCGTCTTTATTGTTTGTAATAAAAGTATTAACACCGAATTTTTTTAAAATTTCGCGGCGGCACCCATAATTACATTTTAGCTTTACACTTACATAATTACCAATCCACATATTAACGCTGCTGCGTAAAAAATTTTCTATTGTTTTACCATTAGTAAGTTCATTAAGTTCTTCTATTTCATCCTGAATACGAACTTTTTCTTCAAGTAATGTCAAATTTTCAAGTAAATCAATTTTAAAAACTGTTAAATGATTATGCGTGGAAGGATTTGCCAGCAAAAAATATTCCGTCCCTGACAGAAATACGTAATATGGGCTTACCTTATAAACATAGCCATTGCGCCGCATTATTTTTTTATCATTTGCTTTTTCATTACGGTACTGAAATTGCACCTGCTTTCCGGCGGTTATTGCACGTATCAATAAATCAAATTTTAGTTTAAATTTATTATCGGCAATTTTTAAATCGTCATCAACAAAAGTTGTACGGGCAATAATTTTTTCACCTTCCGCCGTAGCAAGTTTTTTAATTTTTTTTATAAGTTTTCTTGTATCTTCTACCGTTAAAAATTGTGCTTTAGCAACAGCATCAGCCAATATTTTCAGCTCGTAATCTTCAAAATCCTGGTCTGTCATATACCAGCCTTTATTATGATTAGCACATTTTATAATGGAATAACCGGCATCTTCCAGGCATTCTATATCGCGGCTTATAGCTTTTCTTTCAGCGTCAATCATATAGGCTTTTAATTTTTCTTTTATCTGTGTTGAATTAAGCGGATGAAATTCATCCGTCTTTTTCATCATCTCCAAAATATACAAAAGTTTCAGTTTGTTATTTTCCGGCATTAAATTCACCAGCCTTTTGTATTGTTCCTTACATTTCTTTAATTATAAAGGCCGAAAATCTTTTTCTTTAAAACATCTTCCTGCCATAACTTTATAAGTTCATCTATTTCAAATATACTATATTGCCCATTATCTAATATTTTATCATAATCAAAAGTATTTTCGGAATTTTCAAAACCAAATTCCGATATTTTATTTCTAATATAAATTTTAGCATTTTTACCTGAAATAACTCCATCGGAAAGTGTTGTTAAACAAATAGAATTTTTTCTCTGCCTATCAAAAATAATATCATCCGGAATGTCAACAAAAATAAACTGTATTTTATTCTTATATTTAACAACCATGTTCCAAAACATCTTTAATGATTTAAAATAATCAGAATTGCGGTTTTCTTCTTCTCCATTATCATTTTTGTTAAAAGAAATAACAACTGTTCCTCCTTCGTTGTCTTTTAACAATTCTTCAAAATTATACTCGTCATATTCAAAAGAGGGTATATATAAATCATTAACAAATATTATTCTCCTGCTCTTTATTCTTTTGTTAGCGTGCAAAGCTTCCGTTAGACATTCAATTATATTATCTATTCTTTTTGTCTTCTCATTATTGATAAGATAATGAACTGGATGGCCGTAAAAATTTTTTAAAATCCCTGTTCTATAAATTCGTTTTATTTCATTTTCAAATTTCAAATCTATTAATAGTTTTCTTACTTTATCCATTATTTCATTTTCATTGTAATCAGTTTTCTTAATCAAGTGCTCACTGATACCACAACTAAATGAAAACAAATATGAATTTTCTATATTTACAAGTTTACCGCTATTCGGAAAACGTATAGCTACTAAACTTTTACCCCATTGAAAGCGCTTTAAATATGTTTCTAATTTAATTTCTTTAATAAAATCAATATTTAAATTTGAAGTATAAAAAATTTTAGTAAGTTCTGTCTTTAAAATGGCTTCAGGCTTATTTTGGCAAATTTCATTAAAATTAATTTTAAATAAACCTTTTATACCATCATTTTCCAAATCGTAAAATCTTAAGTCCATATTGTCATTATCATTTAAAAGCATGTCGTAATAATTATTTAGTTTATTAAAATCAACATCTCCGCTTTCTTTTAAAAATCCCCTTTTTTTCAAAACTTTTTTCATATTGGCGGTAAAATTACAACTAAATTCATAGTACAGCATAAATTTCACCCTTTCTTATTTTTTATTATCATAACAAATATGCTGTACCATTTTAATCGCAGCAATAAAAAATGGCTTAACCATTACAGTTAAGCCTTAAATTTTAAAACAAATCTATCTGGTCGTTTTCCGGCAGGTCTTTTAATGTGCCGTATTCAGCCAGTTTTTCTATTACCGATTTTGATACTTTGGAACGTACACGCAAATCTTCCTGCGAAATAAAGGGTACGCCGCTGCTGCGTGCTTCATCAATGCTGAGTGCTGCGCTTGTGCCAATACCGCTGAGTGCTGCCAGCGGTATGCGCACGCCTTTCTCTGTCGGCAAAAAGCGTGTCGGATGCGATTTATACAAATCTATCGGTTCAAATTCCAGGCCGCGTTCCATCATTTCCACAGCAAGCTCCAAATAGGTTACGGTATCTTTATCCCTGTTGTTTGCCTTGCCGCCCTGTGCATATACGTCTTTAATAAATTTTTTCATATATTCTTTGCCCTTGGCGATATAGGCCGCATCAAATTCCGGCGCACGCACGCTGAAATAAGCGGCATAAAACGCTTTTGGGTAATGCACCTTGCAGTAAGCAATGCGGTAAGCCATTAAAACGTAGGCTATAGCATGTGCTTTAGGGAACAAATACTTAACAGTCTGGCAGGAATTAATAAACCATTCCGGAACTTTGGCCGCCTTCATTGCGTCCAGCATTTTTGGCTCCAAACCGTTTTTGGCAGCCTTGCCCTTACGCACATATTCCATCGTTTTAAACGCAAGGCTCGGTTCTACGCCCATGGCAATAAGGTTTGTCATAACGTCGTCGCGCGTTGCGATTGTATCTTCAGGAGGTTTGCCCTCTTTAATTAAATCCTGTGCGTTGTTCAGCCATACGTCCGTACCGTGCGAATAACCGGAAACCCTGACTATCTGCCCAAAGTTTTTCGGCTGTACATCCTCTACCATCTGGCGTACAAAACGCGTGCCAAACTCTGGTATACCATAGGTGCCAACAGAACTGTTAATCTGTTCCGGCGTTACGCCGAGCGCTTCCGTATTGCGGAAAATAGACATTGTAGCCTCATCGCCGATAGGAATTTTAGTCGGTTTAATATGCGTAAATTCTTCCAGCAGCTTGATAACCGTCGGGTCATCATGGCCGAGTATATCGAGTTTAACCAGCCTGTCGTTAATGGAATGATAATCGAAGTGAGTAGTTACGGTCGTGCTGTCGCGTTCGTCCGCCGGATGGTTCATCGGCGTAATATAGTGAATATCCATATTGCGCGGCACAACCATAATGCCGCCAGGGTGCTGGCCGGTTGTACGTTTCAGCCCGGCAATGCCTTCCACCAGCCCCGCCATATAAGCCGGATGCTTGGTTAAGCCTTTTTCCTCGTAATATTTACGCACATAGCCAAAAGCCGTTTTGCTTGCCACTGTCGATATCGTACCGGCACGGCAAACATTATCTCGTCCGAATAATTCTTCGGTGTATTTATGCGCCACAGGCTGATATTCGCCGGAGAAGTTAAGGTCGATATCAGGTACTTTATCGCCGTGGAAGCCTAAGAATACCGCAAACGGAATGTTATGCCCGTCGCGCCACATAGGTGTACCGCAATGCGGACAGTTTTTCTCCGGCAGGTCAAAACCGGAAGCATATTCGTTATTGGTAAAGAACTCGCTGTAACGGCATTCAGGGCAACGGTAGTGCGGTGCCAGCGGATTAACTTCTGTAATGTCAATCAGTGTTGCAACAAGCGATGAACCAACTGAACCCCTGGAACCTACCAGGTAGCCGTCATCAAGCGATTTGCGCACCAGCTTATGCGCAATGTAGTACAAAATAGCAAAACCGTTGTTAATAATAGAATCAAGTTCAGTTTTAATGCGGTCAGCAACAATTTCCGGCAATTCATCGCCGTACCATTCATGCGCTTTATCGTAAACCATTTTCGGCAGCGCTTCTACTGCGCCCGGTATGGACGGCGAATAAAGCTGGTCACGGTCCGGCACGGGTTTTATTTTATCAACCATATCCGCAACTTTATTGGGATTGGTTACACAAACTTCATAAGCAATATCTTTGCCGAGGTATTCAAACTCCGCCAGCATTTCTTCCGTCGTACGGTAATACAGCGGCGGCTGTTCATCTGCATCCTTATAATTCTGTACGCCCTGCAAAATTGTGCGGTATTTGCTGTCCTCCGGGTTTAAAAAGTGCACGTCACAGGTGGCAACTGTCATTTTGCCGATTTTTTTGCCCAATTCATAAATTTTACGGTTATAATTTTTTAAATCTTCAACCGTACATTTATTTTCGCGCACCATATACATATTATTGCCCAAAGGCTGAATTTCCAGATAATCATAAAATGCAGCTATTTTAAGCAGTTCTTCTTCGCTTTTTCCCGCCCTGACGGCACGGTAAAGTTCACCGGCTTCGCATGCCGAACCTAAAATAAGCCCGTCCCTGTATTCTTCTATAACTGCACGCGGCAGCGAAGGACGTGAAGGACGCGAATTATAATATTTTAAATGGCTTAAAGTAACAAGCTTATATAAATTTCTTAACCCGGTTTCATTCTTGGCCAGTATTATAATATGGTCAAGCTGTGTTTTGGCGCCTTTCTTTTTCTTAATGCTGTCAGTAGGTTCAATATCAACGCCTTCAACTCCGCTGTCGCTGATTAAATAGCCTTCCATGCCAAAAATCAGTTTCAAATCGCTGCCTTCGGCGGCATCATAGCAGAACGGAAACGCCTGCACAACACCATGGTCGGTAATGGCAAGAGCTTTATGCCCCCACTTGATTGCTTTTTTTACCAAATCCTCCATAGGCGTCAAAGCATCCATTTTGCTTATTTTGGTATGGCAGTGCAATTCTACCCTTTTCACTTCGGCATTATCCATACGTTCTTCTTTTTCAATCAACATAATGCCCTTAGGCTCGATAGTCATTTCGTCAAAAGCGTAACGGTCACGCTTGGCGTCGCCCATAACGCGCAGATACACGCCCGGCTTGATTAAACTTTTAAACTTATGGCATTCTTCCAGCGTTTGAAAATACATATTGATGAAAATGCCGTTTGTATCGTCGCTCAAATTAAAGCTGAGCTTAACGCGTTTGGTACGCAGTTCACGCTCGTTAAAAGAAGTAAGCACACCGTCTTTGTCAAAGCATTTTACAAACTGGCCTTCCACAACAACGTTATTTTCTTCTTCTGTTATATCGTCAAGCGGACGTGGTTCGCCCCTGAAATTTTTGCCCCAGATAACGCCATTGCCGTTTTTGCCTTTGCCGCCGTTTCCGTACAGCAATTCATACGCGCGGGCAAAATCAGCATCTGCCTCACTGCCGCAGCTGCCGTTTTCTTCATAGTGGTAACTTTCCAAATCATTTTGCGGCGGTTCTTCCGGCAAAGGTATTTCTTCCGGTATAGGCTGCCCACTGCAATTTGTAACAACAAACTCCGTTTCTTCAGGCGGCTCCGGCGGCAGCGGAATTTCTTCCGTTTCGGCTTTAACATTAGCCTCCGCATTGCAGCAGGAAAGCTCTACCTTATGCAAAGAAAAAGCAGCGGCCAGTTTGTCTGCCACTGCTAAAGCAAGCCTTTCTTCTACCGGAGCAGCAGCCTTATACTCAATTACCCATTCGGACTGTTCAACATCAACAAAAATCTTTTGCGGACGTATCAGCCTGGTATGCAAAAGCTCTGACTCCGAAAAGGACAATCCGGCTAAAAATTCAAAAAACTTAGCTGTATCGGGAACAATGCAATATTTAGCCTTCATTACCTTTACCTTTCATAAAACAACTTAACTTAAATTTTCTACAGTAATAATTCCGGAAATTCTCTGCAATCCGCGGGCAAAACCTTCTTTATCGGTTTCCCTGCCAATTTTTAAATAAAGCTCCAGAATTACCTCATTTTTTTGAGAATTATTTTTTACGTTCATTGTTTTTACTTTTATATCGTTTTCGGACAAATACGAAGTAATATTTGTTATAATGCCCGGCTCGTTATTGGCAACAATGCGGATATAACGGCGCGAATTGCGGTTGGAACTGGCAAAACGTTTTTCCCAGCTGCGGAAAGAAACCAACGTAATAAGCATAATAGCCGTGGAAACAATGCTTATTACATACATTCCGGCACCTGCCGCCAGCCCTATTGCCGAAACCATCCACAGGCTCGCCGCCGTGGTAAGCCCGCGCACGGTAACGCCTTCATGCATAATCGTGCCGGCACCCAAAAAGCCGATGCCGCTTACTACCTGCGCCGCAATACGTGCAGAATCCCTGTTATTGGCATTGCTTATGCCGCTCACATAAGTGTCGTCAAAACCATACATGGAAACCAGCATTATAAGTGCCGAACCGGTACAGACAAGTATATGGGTTCTGAACCCGGCAGGGCGGTCGCCGCTGCCGCGTTCTATACCTACAGCGCCTCCTAATACGGTTGCTAAAAGCAGCCGCAGGATCATATCCCAGTTATGGGGACTCAGCAAAAACTGATCCATAGAGACACCTCCAAAATTTTATTATTTAGCCATCAATCCTGCCAGAACATTTTTAATTTCTTCAACATAGTCGCCTTCAAGCGGCAGGTATTTGATTTCGCCGTTTTTACGGATTTTAACTTCCAGCTGGCCACTGCTTAAAGTTTTAGGGCCAACAACAACTCTCAGCGGATAACCGATTAAATCGGCATCTTTAAATTTTACGCCCGGGCGTTCATTGCGGTCGTCGATAACAACTTCCACGCCTGCGCGTTTAAGCTGCTGATAAATTTCTTCTGCCTTATCCCACGATTCCTTATCTTTAGCGTTCATGGGCACAACCAAAACTTCATACGGAGCAATGGCAACAGGCCAGATAATACCGTTTTCGTCATGATTCTGCTCAATAGCTGCGGCCATGGTGCGGCTTACGCCGATACCGTAGCAGCCCATTACCATCGGGCGTTCCTTGCCTTCTTCATCAAGGAAGGTTGCATGCAGTGCGTCGCTGTATTTGGTATAAAGTTTAAATACCTGGCCAACTTCAATGCCGCGTGCCTTAACAACAGGAGCGCCGCAGTGCGGGCACGGGTCGCCTTCCTGAATCATGCGGATATCTGCAACATAAGTAACATTAAAATCGCGTTTAGGCTCAACATTTACAAAGTGGTAACCTTCTTCGTTTGCACCGCAGCAAATATTGTGCATATTCATAACAGTGCTGTCAACTACAACGGTAGCTTTTTTCAAATCAATGCCAACAGGGCCCATGTAACCGCCGATGGTTCCTGCTGCCGCGAGCTGTTCTTCGGAAGCCATTTCCAGGCTGTCTTCCAGTACGCCGCAGGTATTAACAATTTTAATTTCGTTAACTTCGTGGTCGCCGCGTACAAAGCAAAGAATTAAACCCTTGTTGCTGTTATAAGCTACTGCCTTAACGGAATGGTCAACCGGCAGTTTCAGATATGCGCACACATCGGCAATGGTTTTGCAGTCCGGAGTTACAACCTTTTCTTTTTCCTTAACTTCTTCAGCAGCTGCTTCAATCGGCTTCAGTTCTGCTTTTTCAACGTTGGCCGCATAATCGCATACGCTGCAGAAAACAATTTCATTTTCGCCGCTGCCTGCAATTACGGTAAATTCATGCGAACCGCTGCCGCCAATAGCGCCGGAATCAGCTTCAACCGGGCGGAAGTTCAAGCCGCAGCGCGTAAACACATTGTTGTACGCATCGTACATTTTTTTATAGGAAACCTCAAGGCCTGCTTCATCCTTATCGAAAGAATAAGCGTCCTTCATAATAAATTCGCGTCCGCGCAAAAGGCCGAAACGCGGTCTTTTTTCATCACGGTATTTATTTTGAATCTGGTAAACATTCAGCGGAAGCTGACGGTAGGAGCGCACATCCTGGCGGATAAGCGTTGTTACCATTTCTTCGTGCGTCGGGCCAAGGCAGAACGGTCTTTCGTGCCTGTCCATCAGTTTGAACATTTCCTGTCCGTATACATCCCAGCGGCCGCTCTCCTGCCAGATTTCCGCAGGCTGAACAATAGGCATCAAAAGTTCCTGCGCACCTGCGTCGTCCATTTCCTCGCGGACGATATTTTCTATTTTTTTCAATACGCGCCATGCCAGCGGCAGATAGCTGTAAACACCTCCGGCAGCTTTACGGATAAAACCTGCGCGCAGCATCAGCTGATGGCTGACAACCTCCGCTTCAGCAGGAACTTCCCTTAAAGTAGGAGCGTACATTTGCGATACTCTCATTATTTATTCTTCCTTTCCATCAAAATTTTATCTATTTCTTTAAATAATTCATCAACTATTTCTTCTTCTTTAACTTTGCGGAGAATTTCCCCTTTGCGGAACAGCAGCCCTTCGCCTATGCCGCCTGCAATGCCGACATCTGCTTCACGCGCTTCGCCGGGGCCGTTTACAACGCATCCCATAACGGCAACCGTTATAGGTTCGGTAATGCCGTCCAGCTTTTTCTCCACAGTAAGTGCCAGCTTTTCAAGGTTAATTCTCGTTCTGCCGCAGGTTGGGCACGAAATAAGCGTCGGCCCGTATTCACGCAGCCCAAGTGCTTTTAAAATGGCAAAGCCGGTTTTAACTTCCTGCACCGGGTCGCCGGTAAGTGATACCCTTATGGTATCGCCAATGCCTTCCGCAAGCAGCGTGCCAATGCCTACTGCCGATTTTATAATGCCGGAATTAATTGTACCGGCTTCGGTAATGCCTACATGCAGCGGATAATCGGTCTTTTCACGGATGCACTCATGCGCTTTAATTCCATTTAATACATCCGAGGACTTAATGCTGATGACAAGATTTTCATATCCCATATCTTCAATGATATGCACCTTATCCAACGCACTCTCCACAAGCGCCTCCGGTGTCACGCCGCCATATTTTTCTAATAAATGTTTTTCCAGTGAGCCACTGTTCACTCCGACACGGATCGGCACCGCATGTTCTTTGCAGGTGTCGACTACCGCTTGAATACGGGATCTGTCGCCAATATTTCCGGGATTGATACGGATCTTATCTGCGCCATTCTCAATCGCAGCAATCGCCAACCGGTAATCAAAATGAATGTCCGCAACCAGCGGAATATGGATCTGTTTTTTGATCTCCTTTAATGCCAGTGCAGCTTCCATGGTAGGTACAGCACAACGGATAATATCACATCCTGCTTTTTCCAGGGCAAGAATCTGTTCTGTGGTTGCCTGTACATCTTCTGTCTTGGTATTGGTCATGGACTG
>OLIX01000509.1_pt1 | contig 40643 bp, 32 predicted proteins | sample 1601331 | NCBI WGS metagenome assembly OLIX01 (sample SAMEA2452120, study PRJEB22498) | human gut metagenome | biome: human feces; feature: human gut; material: feces | place: Australia | collected 2012 | reverse complement strand
TCGGTAAAGCAGTAACGACAGTTGCAAGAGCTAAGAAGCCCGTACACAATCGTTTTAACATCTTTTTCATAAATCTAATGCTCCTTTCATTTTGGGTAATAAAATAGCCGTCCAATAAGAACGGCTGAAAATAGAAAAGGAACGTCATTTTAGGCGTTCCATAGTCTATAAAATATTCAATTTTTTTCTTGTTTCAATACTGATGTGCTGTACCATATCTTTGCATATCTAGGAAAACTGGCGTATCAAGGCTCATTCAATGGTAGTAAATAAGTAGTAAATTGATGTATTTGTTCCCTTGAAAATGCTGATAGATACTGTGTTTTAGCGGATAATCAGATTTTTATTGTGTTTTTTTTAGAAAAATTTTATAAATTTTGTAATCTTGACCATCAATCGCATTATCAATTGTAATTGTGCCTTTAGTATCTGCATCTTGTGATCCACTTTCTGCTTTTGCGTTTGTGCTTAATGAGAATACCATCATGAACGCAAACATAATGGCTGCAATCTTTTTAATTAGTTTCATCTCTTTCTCCTTTTTTCTTTTCTTTTATTTTTATTTATATTTGACAGGCATATTATACTAGCAACCACCAACGTTGCTCCTAATAACCTGTAAATCAGGGTTCCCATACTACCTGTTGAAGGTAATATTTTTGTACGGCTCTTGTTTGTAACAATAACCGTATCACCGTTTTGTGCACTACTTGTAGCAGTTCCGTTTTTTTCATAAAACACTTGATAATTCATAGTGTTTATTGTTACTTCTTTTGATGAATCCGTAATTGGATTACCTTGATCATCTAGTTCATAAACATAATAGGTTTTATCTAATTCTAGATTCTCAAACTTAACGGATTTATCTGGATTGTCATTTGCACTATAAGTAATAGTTTTTATCGGCTGTAATCGCGTATTCTTGTCATCATACAATCCAAATCTATATGTTCCACTAACAGGTTTAATTGATTTTCCAGCTGCATCATTAATAAACTTTTTGACTACAGTAATTTCACCCTTATGATTCGTTACACCTATACTAAAGTTTTCTTCCTGATAACTCACTTCTAAATTTATATTCTTTAGATATTGTTTTACAGTGTCCACATAACTCTCATTACCTTTTTTTACATCCAAAATATAGATTGGTTCATCATCCAGAACATAACCATCTGGTGCTTTTGTTTCCGTTATTCTGTAAAGCGTATCATATTGTAAATTCTGGGCAATGGTTCCATCATTACCTGTAGTTGGGGTTGAAATTTCTGATGTAGTCATTTTTCCATATTCATCAAATGTACACTTTTCTATTTTAAAAGTTGCACCATTTAATACTTTATCTATATCATTCTCATCTTGTTTTGTAAGCTTAAAGTTTACTACAGATGAAGCACCAATTGTTCCACTTACATTGTAGCTATAACTTTCTTGTACAGTTTTACCACCATTTTCAGAATAACCTTTCCAATATGCTGTATTTGCGATATTCACAGAGTGCCCTGGCTTCGCATTTACAGTCGCTGTATATGTAATTTTGATTGGAATATTATTTGGAATCTTAATTTCTAAAATATTATTTTGATATGACTTTTTACAATTCGTTAATTCTTCATTATTACTATTAAATACTTTAACCGAAGTTGTATCCAATTTAAGATTATCACCCAACTTATCCACAAGCGTTAATTCACCGTTATCATTAGTAGGTAGTGTTTGACCAAGCTGATTCGTATTGATTTCAAATTTAAGTTTCTGTCCATTCGTTTCTGCCAATTGTTTATCGATATTTTTATCTGTCTTAGTCAATTGAACAGGTACTTTACTAGATGATGTAGCTATATCTTTTCCATCTTTTTGAAGTGTAACTTTATTTATAAAATTATTAGGTTGAGCTCCCAATAAGACTTGTGGATCTGTGACTCTACAAACAACTTGTACATCCACTGAATTATTATCTCTTATACTCTTCGAAACAAATTCACCCAGTCGAATCATCGTTCGTTTTTTATCTTTACTTACATAATAAATTGTATGTTCAGATTTCTTATTATCATTTGGCGAATCATTTTCTCTGAATTCCCAATCACTACCAGGATTGTCTATTGTCTTTGATGTAACTTTTGAAGCAGCATCCTCATCCCCATGCCACTTAACTCGCATATACGAAAATTCCATGCCATTCGGAATATCATCTATTACGTCATAATCTCCACTTAATTGTCCATCATAGTTCACTTTAAATGCCCATGATATAAATACACCTTTACTGTTAAATACATCTTTACTGTTTTCTAGTAACTTAGTATCAATCTTGCTAGGATCTGCATCTCCATTGTTTTTTTTATCGGCACCTATTTGAAGTGTTGTAACTTTAGTTCCATCATATTTAAAAACTTGTCCTAACTCCTTTAAAATTTTTGGAGATGTATATAAAGTCTTTTCAGCAACTATTTCAGAAACATATTCACCATCTTCTTCAATACTAATACTATTTTTAAATGTCTTTGTATCACGATTATTTGTTGGTGATGGCAATTCAGAAGGTTCGGATTTTATAATCATATAAACCTTTTCATCACCAAGCTGAATATCATCATTAGCTGTTAATAATAATTCATTTGTACCATTCAATTGAGATGTAAACTTACCATCTATAGGAGTTAAACCACTCTTGTTTTTTAAATCCTCTATGTCTTTATAATCTGAAATGTTCTTTCCCTCTAGAAGCGTACCTTTATAGATACCTACCAAAGAACCATCCTGTAAAGTTGACGGTGTTATTCCATCACCTGTTTTTATCAAATCACGAAATACCATGTCTTTATTAATTTGAGTACCACCAATATCAACTACCCAATAAAGCTCACCATTCGTCCAAGTATTTGAATCTGGTTCTTTGTAGTACCAAGATTGTTTATTGGCATTTAAATTTAAATTTCCCTTGATCGTTAATGTCGTCTCTCTAGAAACATCCTCTTTATTAAATGTAAATGTTCCATCTCCTTTTTTAACAACACCCTCAAGAGTAAATTTATTCTTTACCTTTGTCTCTGTAAAAGTACTTAAATCATCTGGCCTTGCATAATACGTGAAACGATACGCATAATTTTTATCAGTCCAACCCAATTCAGAAGGTTTTAAACTAAAGGTTTTCTGACCATTTATCTTGACCCACTTTGTATCTACTCTTGTATAATTTGAATTTAATGTATATGTATCGTTTGTCCCTTTATTTAAATCCCTTGATATTGAATCTGCCTCTAAAGCCTCCACCTTCATATACCCAACATACTTCATATGTTTAGAAGTTAAAGTATCTGTCATTGTTACTTCGTTAACATTAAAATCATTCAATGTCTTATTTGTTTCAACCGTATATTTATAACTTCCCTCAGGAATTGTAAAACTAGTATTTGGGGTTGAATCCTTTTGAATCTCCTTATTTTCGTAGATAAATCTATCTCCACTCATTGTTTCTGTTTTAGATGATGTTGTTGCGGTTTTTTCTACCTGTTTTCCATTCCATTCATACGTTTTAATATTAGAGATAGAATTCCAAGCCTCAAATCCACCCGCAAAATCATCTCTTTTATTCACATTATCCGCATGTGCAATGAAACGGTTAAATGCATGGATTGAATCTGTATGCAACTTAGCAAAAGCTTCAGGCTTTACAGTAACGCTATATGTAATATAACAACTCTCACCTGGACTTAAATTGATTGGAGTATCCTCATTTCCAGATAGTACAAAACTTCTAAAATTATCTTTATCATTCCACTCTTTAAATTCTGTATTATCGGTTGACCACTTTATATTGTATTTTGCAGAATCAACAACACTGTTATTCTTATACAATTTAAAAGTACTTTTATCAAAGTGAATATATTGTAATAAATCCGCATTTATTTCTGTATTTAAATCATGTTTCAAATAATCATAGAATTGAAGATTCTTGATTGTATAATTACTTGTATCTTTCTTAATAGAAATAGACGACTTAAATGGAATTGTATATGAACCATCATCCGCATTCCTGGTAATATTTCCATCTACTGTTTTTTTGAATAAACCATCATAATCTATTTTTGGAGTAAAATCAGCATTACCGGTTCCTTTATCATAAGTATCTGTAAAACTTTGTGAATATAAAAGCGCACTATTATTTATTGTATTTCCATTTAAACTCTCTTTATCCTTTAACTTCACATAATAAGTAAGTGTACGAATTTCATTTGGTTCCATATTTCCAATATTCCAAACAATACAAGGATTTGTGATATTTGGTTCACCTGATACAGGTATTTTAGTATTAGAATCTGGAATTTTCGCTTTATAAATCTTTCCATGCGATTGTGATGATGATTTCTCTATTGTTTCAAATGGATCTTGTTTATTATCTGTACTATTTAATTCTGTTTCTGTAGTACTAATATTTCCTAAATAACTTACTAAATTAGAATTTGAAGTAAACTTATCAACAACATACAAATCTTTACAACCATCCTTACCAGCTGTAACTGTCACCGTATACGTTAAATAATTGTTTACTTTGTCTACATTGGACATTTCTTTTTTCATATCTACACTACCAAATTTTTCTATGCAATCTGGACCATAATCTAAAGTAACCGTTTTATTTCCAACAGTCAGTGTAGCTTTTCCATCAGTATTGTTTATTTTTGTTAAATCAATCTGACCCTTCACATAGAATGAACCATCTAGTTGATTACTTGAATTTGTTACTAATTCATTAAGATAGTCTTTTTTAAGAGTAATCTTCGCTTGATTATTTTCAATTTCAATCGTTCCTATATTCCTTTCTCCAGCTAAAAGATTGCCATTTCCAGCCTTTTCGAAATCCCTCATAAATTTAGGAAGACTGTATACAAGTATACCATTATGTTGTTCTAATAAGTTTTTTGTATCAATTTTATCAAATTCGACTTTCAAATAAAGTTCCGTACTACTTGGACTAGCATTTCCATCCTCCAAATTATTCCATGTACCATTTTCATCTTTGAAATACATAACAATCGATGTAATCTTATCTTTATTTGCTTCCGAACTTAAATCAAACGGTTGTGTTGTAGTTTCTGTTGTAGTCGTTGCTGTTGTTTCTTCACTTTCTTGAGATACTTGTTCATTATTTATTGTTTCTGGCTCATCCTCAACAACTTCTTCTTGTTCATTTACTTCTTCTTGTTTATAACAATCATCCGTATGCGTATGTTCTTCCTTTTCGCAAATCAATTCATTATTTTCATCATAACACTCTGCAGTATGTGTATGTTCTTCCTTATCACAAGTTAATGTTTGAGCTGGTAAAGATAATGCATAGACCGTACAAACAACCACAATACAAGAAAGTGCTATCATGATCCTTTTCCATTTTCTTAAGCGCGCTTTGTCTTTTAATAAACGCCTTAAATACTCTTGCACAATCACACCTACTTTCTGTTACTTTACAATTCCAATTTTATTTAAAGGCCAAACTGAAAATAATACCTTACCCTCAATTTGTTCTTCTGAAATATCCCCTATTGCAGCACTTCTAGAATCTATTGAACTCTCGCGGTTATCTCCCATACAAAACCAACGAGAATCTTCTACTTGATGGGGAAAATCAATGTCTGTATTTCCTAATGACTCACTATCCAAATACGTTTCATGAATAGCTTTACCATCCACAGATACTTTTCCATTCACATCTATATCTACCTTTTGACCAGGACCTGCGATTACTCGCTTTACCAACAACTTATTGCCTTGCCAAAATGCTACAACATCTCCAGACTTTAATTTCTTTGTCTTTACACTCACCACGATCTGCCCATTTTCTAAATTTGGATCCATACTCGAACCATAAATCTTTAATACAGGCAGCCACAGTGTTGCCACCAACACAGAAATGGCAGCCACAACAACAAGTACACTCAAAGTCTTACGTAAATGCTTTAAATACTTTTCTCTCTCTTTTAATCGACCAAGCTCTTCTTTGACCTCCTCATTAGATACAAGATCACTTTCTGTTTGCATCTTATCAATGAGGTCAATCAATTCTTTTCGCTTTAAATGTCTTAAATCCTTCTTTTCCATATCTCTATCTACACATTAAGATTATGTTAAGATAATATATGCATTTCTACTTTATCTTAAGCAAATCTAACTAAATTCTTATGTTCACACAATTAAGCGAGGCCATTATACGCCTCATTGTATACGTTTTCAACGAGGCTCCTTACGAGGCTCCTTAAGTGGTACACTCTATTTATGCTTTACTTATAGTATTTTTCTATATATGGATGAGTACCCCCCCCCGAGAAAAATCGACTAAAATGTGCAAATCAATTACTAATTTATACAAATAAATAACCTTGGTTATATTTATAAAAAAAGGATAGTTATCAACTACCCTACTTTGTAAATTGCTTTAAATAGTCCATATCTAAAACAATAATGCGATTATTTTTAACTTGAATGACATGCTTTTCTTTTAAACCACGAATCACTCGATTCACACTATTACGTGTTGTAATCCCACAAAAATTCGCAATATCCTCATTTGTGACCTGCAAATCAATAAATATACCCTTTTGTGTTTGAATGCCAAATAAACTCGCCAAACGATATAACCAAGAACATACTGCACCTGCCTTTGAATTCATGATCATCACTTGTTCTCTTGTGATAGCTAGTTTTAATCGATTGCGATAGTATGTATTTACATAATTTTGAAGATTCGCATCTTCTTTAACTCGCTTATAGAATTTTTCTTTTGAAATACAATACAACTCTGCTTGTTCACTTTCAATACGAATCTTTGGAAGGCAATCTCTAAATTGTGTCAAACAATCACAATACAAACTCACCACATCCGGACCTTGTAAATAAGTAATATTAAATTCACGCTCATCTTGCATGATCAAACTTACTTTAACAATACCCTTCTTTAAAACATACATATTACTATCATTCAAATCTAAACATGTATGTCGATCTTTTATAAGTATAGAAACCTTTTCTTTTTCTAAACATTGTATGACACCATCACAACACATTTTACTCACTCCTGTTATCATTTTCATTGTATCATATTGTGGAGCATATATTATATCTTTGTCCATATAAACATATAGTGATATACTATTTATTGCTGGGTTGCTTGTAATTTGCATATCCAGTTTCCTATTTAAGTTGAACTAAGTCTCCACAAACTACAAAAAAACTACAAAATTTTAAATCTCATTGGTCGAAATAAATTACAATATGCGCTATAATATAGTCAAAATAAAAAGGCGAGGAATATTTGATTTAATATCAAGTAAAGCCTTGGAGCGCTGATGACGCCATCGTCACCCTGGGCCCTTTTAAAAAAAAACAATACAGGGACAACGGTCATCCAAAAGAGGCACTTTATGTGCCTCTTTTGCATATTATTAGGAAAGGTTATAATATGTGGAATATTGATTTATCATTTTTTCATGAAAGCGCTCAAATATTTTTAGATGAGTTTGTTCATAAATATTACAGAATTTATACAAAATCTGGTCAAGTCTTTTTAGTTATATTTAAGTGGCGAAAACTCCATAGCTTGCTGTGGAGTTTTCGCCACTTTTTGCATTGTATAATGCGCATTAAAAATATATAATATATGTATAAATAGGTCGGAGTTGATATCATGGCTAGACCTAGAACGAACAATGTTCAGATCAATATTACCCTTCCTGGTGAATGGAAAAAACAACTGAAAAACCTTTGAATATATCCAAATGAATCAAATCAAAGTCATGAACAGTGGAATAAGAGTAAATTAAATACATGTTAAAATGGGAGATTGACTATACTTCCATGTAGAGATACAGAAAACAATCGCTAATGTGCTAAATGTAGTGCTTGATTGTAGAGTTCACTGCTCCAACAGAAAGACAGGAATCCAAAGTTTGAAAATAATGTACGATTGCTGCATAATGTTGTCAGTTCAGAACCCTCACTGCTTGCGGTGAGGAGTAGTCAGATCTGTTAATTATAACAAAGACGCAAGAAATGATAATAGAGTATTTAATACTGAAATTTTAATTTCTGATTTTAATGAGGGGATGAATATAGGTATGGTGCAAAAAAATGATTCATCATTTAGTTTTAACAGTTGGCGTGTTGAAGATTCTGAATCTAATATTATGGACATGTATAGAAATCAGATTGTTGATTTAATTGATAAAATTGAAACCTTTAAAGATGGTGCATTAATTCATACAAAAGCATTAACACTGAAAAATACTAATTTATGGAGACTATCAAGATTAGTAAAAAATTATGGAGTAACTATTGTAGAATCAAATGATTCCAACAAAATATATTTTTTATCGAATTATGATGATAATGATTTTGCTTTCGCATTTGAAGAATTAAAAAAAGAGAATACAAAATAATAATGTACTCTCTTTTTCATGCTTTCTTAATTTAAAGACATTGAGCTATTGGCCCGCTTTCTCTTTTAAAATCTCTATAATTTGACTTTGAAGCTTATCCATATCGATTGGCTTAGAAATATATCCATCCATACCCGCTTTAAGTGCCTGCTTTTTATCCTCATCAAACGCATTCGCACTCATCGCAATAATTGGAATCGTATTCTTTTCTGGAATCTCCCTAATTTTTTGTGTAGCTAAATACCCATTCATATTTGGCATTTGAATATCCATTAAAATAAAGTCATACGTACCAACCGGTTTTTGAATCACTTTACCAACACATTCCAAACCATCTCTTGCCAAGTCTACATGTAAGCCACAATCCTCTAATATAATCTTCGCAAATTCTGCATTCAATTCATTATCTTCTGCTAGTAATACATGTTTACCTTCTAACGAATGCTTAGAAACTACAAGATCCTCTTGTCTCACTTTATCTTTTTCTTCATTTCCAAGCTTATGATCGATTGTAATTGTAAAAGTACTGCCCTTACCAAGCTTACTCTCAACATCAATCGTACCACCCATCATATCTACTAGTTTTTTTACAATAGGCATACCAAGCCCTGTACCAATAATGTCACCTGTTACTTCACGAGTAAATGGATCAAACAGAGTTGGAATAAAACTCTCACTCATTCCAATACCCGTATCTATGATTTGAATTTGATATGTACCATAACCCTCTTTTGAACACTCAAATTCCTTTATATCCACAGTGACATGACCACCATTTGGTGTATATTTAATGGCATTGCCAATCAAATTCACTAAAATTTCCTTTACCTTCGTACTATCACACAATACTTGTTTATGTTTTATATCCATTTTTGTATCGAATACAATCTCTTTTTCTTTGGCCATAGCACCAAAGACATTCGATACTTCTTCAACCATATCCACAATGGACTCACTACTTTCAACTAACACACTTTTACCACTTTCAATACGAGCCATATTCAATACATCATTAATAATAGAAAGTAATAAATTCCCCGACTGCTCGATCTTCTTTTGATAATCCACCAAAACAGGATCTGAAAGCTTCTTTTTCATCAATTGATTATATCCAAGAATTACATTCATTGGCGTACGAATATCGTGTGACATATTATTTAAGAAATTTGTCTTGGCCTTACTCGCATTTTCAGCTTGAATATAAGCCTTTCTTAACTGTTCCTTTTGAAGACGCTCCTTTTGAATCAAATCATCAATATCTCTTGTACCAATCACTACCGCTCTAGTACGATCCTTTTTCTTTACATAAGAAACACGAGCCTGATAATATAAAACACCCTCATCCGACATATATTCATAAGTAAAAGAATAATCTTCATTGGTCGATTTCAGTTTTTCAAAGGAAAGTTCCTCTAAAAAATTTTCTCTTGAAGCATCCGAAACCAAATCTTTGGCATAAGCCGGTAACAATTCAGTCCAACGATCATGATAAGACCGACAAAAATCCGCAATACGCTTACCATTACTACCCGCTTCACGATACGAATAGATTTGTCCTTGATCTAACTCCACTAAAAGTACAGAAAAATAATCTTTACTGATACCTTCAATAATCTCTCTTTGAAGTTCTAAAACATTCTCCTTTTTACGAACCTCATCCATTGGACGAAATCCCATCATAAAACGAAAATGGTGCTTTTCATCATATAAACGAATTGCTCTTGCGTATAAAGATTCATATCCATTAGAATTTGGATAAATCTGATACTGCAATTCTACCGTCTCATTTTTAAGAAGTGCATTCATAAAAGGAACGGGAGATAAAATATCCATAAAATCTTTACACGACTCTTTTACCAATACACGATCATAGAAATCACGTAAACAACGTGTATAATTCATCTTATCCTCACTTGAAAAATCATCAAACACTCTATAATTATACATCTTGCCATCATGCTTAACGACAACCATCGTATTCTCCATTAAATCTCCCATAATCACAGTCGAATATTCCATTGTCAGTGCCGTAAGCATTTGGTTACGCTCCTCTGCCCTTTTTTCTTTATCCAACATAAAACTTGTAACATCCGTAATATTTCCCTGAAAGAAAAATGTTGAATCTTGTTTTAAAGCCAAATAACAATCCGATACCCAATGATACCCATCCTTACCTTTCAAACGAAAAACCACATTCTGACAAGTACCAACCTTATATTGATTCCTCAACAAATCTCTATCCTTTTCGAGATGAATTTTATCATCAGGATGTAACATATTCACTAACTTATTATCAAATTTAGTTTCAATTTCTTTTTGCGTCCAATGTAAAGTATTTAAAAAATCATCGCTCATAAACAAAAAGGGATAACCCTCATCTGCAGAACACCTATAGTATCCTTTAAGCAACCTATATACTTCATCCAACTCCATATTATTCTTCTTTTGACGCTTAAAAAATTTCATATTATACCCCGAATTTCATGTAAACCCTTACAAGTATAATAACAACACAAACTTCATTTGTCACGATAAAATAAAGAAATAATTACACAGTTATATTTCATATTTTATTTGTATATTATTTAATCCTTTTTAACGCATTTAAAATACTTTTAGTTATATTTTACTATTGTGTTCATTTTAAGCTATGTTATAATTTATCCGTTAGATAAAAATTAAAGATGCCCAATCTTTTACATCTAACACTTTTCGACATGAGGACTAGCCCTTCCCAAAAACTAAACATAGCTAGTTCTCTATTTTTTTGCATTTAGATGTTATAATGAAATTGGCTGAGTACTAATCCTTAGCTTGTAACCAACTTAAGCCGACAACTCCCACATACTTGTCAGCTTTTTCTTATATGAAGAAACTTGACTAATCACCTTATGATTATATAATATAAACGAGTTTATCATAAGTTGATTTATCATAAGGAGAATAATCATGAAATTCATAGGCAGAAAAAACGAATTGCATACATTAAATACAGAATATAATCGTAACAGTAGCTTTGTGGTTATTTATGGACGACGCCGTGTTGGAAAAACAACACTGATCAAAGAGTTCTTAAAGAATAAAACTGCATTCTATTATCTTGCGACTGAGGAATTAGAAAGCCAAAGTATGAAACGACTTGCTAATGTTATAGCTCGTACTACAAAAAACACATTGCTACAAAAAATAGAATTTACAGATTGGTTGGATTTATTTCAACTAATTGCGGACTATAAACCAGAAGAAAAGAAAGTCCTTGTCATTGATGAATTTCCATATCTTGTGAGAACAAATTCAGCATTCCCTTCCATTTTACAAAATGCATGGGACGAATTTTTAAAAGACAGTAACGTGATGTTAATTCTGTCCGGTTCCTTGATTGGTATGATGCAAAAACATGCACTTTCTTATGATAGCCCACTATATGGTCGCAGAACAGCACAAATGCGTTTGACGCCACTATCATTCACTAGTATTTATGAAACACAAAATCTTCCTTTTGAACAAGCCGTAGAACAATTTGCTCTAACTGGTGGTGTACCAAAATATTTGGAGTTTTTTGAAGACGGAAGACCTTTAGAAGAACAGCTTAAAGATGCCGTTTTTTCTAAGAATGGCTTTTTATATGAAGAACCCAATTTTTTATTAAAAAGCGAATCCTTAACAGCCGTAAACTATTTTTCAATTATTAAGACAATTGCAGACGGCAATCATAAACTCGGTAAAATTGCAAGTGCGTTAGGACAAGAATCTTCATCACTTACACCTTATCTATCTACACTTTCGAATCTTGGTTTCATTGAAAAACGAACACCAATCACAGAAAAGAATCCAGAAAAATCACGTAAAGGATTGTATTTCATTGCAGATAATTTCCTTCGTTTTTGGTTTTGCTACGTATACCCTTACAAAGGTGAATTGGAATTAGACAATATGCAAATTGTACTAGACGAAATTCATAAAGATTTTAAAGAAAAATTTGTTGCCTTTGCTTATGAAGATATCTGTAAGGACATTTTCGCAAAACTATGCAGTAACAACGCAATTTCATTTGTACCATCACGCATTGGATCTTATTGGTTAAATGATTATGATGGAGATACAGAAATCGATGTCATGTCTGTAGACCATCAAAATAAACAAGTTTTTGCTGGAGAATGTAAATATCATACAAAACCAGTAGATGCCCCCGTATACTTTACATTAAAAGAAAAAGTAGATAACGCCGCAGAAATACGCAAATCTTTCCCAAAATATAACGTTATCTATGGCTTATTTAGTAAAAGTGGTTTTACAAAACGTATGCTCGATATCGCAAAGGAAAACCCAAATATACTACTAATTCATGAAGATCATTTATTATAATTCGTACTTTTGTAGCTGACAAATCCCACGTACTTGTCAGCCTTTTTTATGTAAATATAGCGATTACCTTGTATTCGCTATTATTCTACAAATTCTAAAGTATATTACGATAGTCCTTTTTACCGTTCCTGATAATCCATATTTTATGATATTTTAGTGCTATTTCACATGTGGTATTTCTCTGTTCCGAAACCAAAATCTTAATATATAAAAAAGTGTTAGACCTAATATCATCTAACACTTTCAAAAACAATACTAGCGGTTTTCTGCTGGCTGTCAGCCGCGATACCCTACAGAGTATCTGTATAACCAAATTTAGACGCCATACTTGCTCCTAATATTAGAAATTGCAGTGTCTCCATCTACAGTATTTCCAGATTTTGCATCTTCTAAACCATCCAAGATTGATTTTGCTTCATCCATCTTTCTCATTGTTTTTTCATAATAATCGATGTCCATAACAACCAATCTGCCATATCCATTCTTGGTTATGAACACAGGACCATTTTCTTCTGCACAACGACGTTCTACTTCAACCGTATTTTTCAAATCACGTATTGGAATAATCTGCATACAATTAACCCCTTTCATGACTATATTATAGCCTATATTTAGCCACAGTTGCGAAACAACAAAATCACGTACAAAACCACGAAATAATCAGATGTCCTTTATTCATCTTTTCAAATGAGTTTCGTACGTTCAACGTTTTCTTCCGCAAAAACAGTATTTATCACGGGATTCCTCTTTTAATTTTCTAATGTATTAAAACAAACTTGAATTGATTTTTTTTATTATATCAAAAGGTAAATTTTGAAACGACGACTCTTCGCTTTGAAATATAATACTATCATATAAAGAAGAGTTATTTTGTTTAGAAAGAATAAATTCCACTTTATGAACATTTACAGACTTTTCAAAACAAGCTTCGTCTCTTAAAGATTGTATTATATAATCATCTGTATTATTAACAATAGACATACATAATGTAAAGTGAGATTCTGTAGCTCCAAATTTATAAAAAGCTGAATCCGTTTGAATATCTTCTAACAAATAGTAATTTGATTCTTCACCTTGAAATATACTTTTTATGTGTTCTATTTTATTTTTGCACAACGAAAATGGATGAATATTGTCAAACCATACCTGATTGCTTCTCAAAATTCCTTTTACAGCTTTTTGGTAAAAACTCAATGCTGTTAAATTACTTGATACTCCTGTCAAATGTTTGAAACCATCTCTTTTGAAAACAACTTCTATACAACGGTTGTCAAAAATAAATAAGAATTTCCTTCCAACCAGTAATTCTTTATAGAATTTTGCAGCATCACATATTTCTTGTACCAATATAGTCTTGTTTGTGCTTCTACTTACTCTACTCATAAAACCTCTTTTATATCAAAAAAGTGTTAGACCTAATATCATCTAACACTTTCAAAAACAATACTAGCGGTTTTCTGCTGGCTGTCAGCCGCGATACCCTACAGAGTATCTGTATTACGTGGTTGGAACTTTTAAGTCTCCAACCTAGACTCATCTTTTCTCCCCGATGCGGGCGCGATATCCTACTGAATATCTAAATGTCTTGGACACTTTACCCTGCTCCAAGTGCAGTACAGCTTTTACGTGCCGCTACACGGTACTCTCTGTACACCCATATTATACAATAATCACAATTTTTGTTCAATCATTTCCCGTAACGTCGTTTGACGCACCCTTTTCTGTTTTAACTTAACTTGTGTCTCAAATAATTGCTTATTTCCTATAATATACAATTGCTTTTTAGCACGAGAAATTGCCGTATACAATAAACGTTTCTCCAACATATTTTTCGCATTCACATCCACTATACAAAATACACTCTGATATTCATTACCCTGTGATTTATGTACACTAATACACCACGCATGCTTTAGGTAATATAGAAAATCCGTAGAGAAGTCAACCACATTGTTTGTGAAATCAACTGAGATTACATTTCGTTTCGTATCAATCTCAAGAATCGTACCAATATCACCATTATAGACATCATCATCCGGAAGATTCTTCAACAACATGACCTTATCATTCTCTCTAAAAATCGTTGTTCCAACCTTCATCTGATTCTTTTGTGGACTCTTTGGATTAAACAAGACCTGCATCTGACGATTGATCTCATCAATACCAGCTACCCCCTTATACATAGGCGCTAAGATCTGCATAGAATCTAGATCCATATCCTTTACATAATCAATAAGCGCATCCATGATTTTTGGTGTCGTTCGCTCAATAAACTCTACCCCATCCTCATAATGACAAGTTGTTTCTTCACGAATCTCTTTCGCTAAAGTTACAATACCAGAGCCATTTGATTGTCTAAAAATCTTCTTTAAATGCACAGTATCAATCACATTGGATTTGATTAAATCCTCCAAAACCTTGCCTGGACCAACACTCTCTAACTGATCTTCATCCCCAATCAAAAGAATTCGACAATGACTTGGCAAAGCCTTTAATAATTGGGCAAACAAATGCGTATCCACCATACTAAACTCATCTACAATAATGAAATCTACATCCAAAGGATCGTCTTCATTCTTACCAAAAGAATTATCTTCCAAATTCCACTGCAACAAAGAATGAATCGTCCTTGAATCACAATTGGATAATTGGGCTAAGCGCTTTGAAGCCCTTCCTGTTGGTGCACAAAGCTGAATCTTACTATCCGGATACACTTCTTTACATATTTCCAAGATTCCCTTTACCGTTGTAGTCTTTCCCGTACCTGGACCACCCGTTAAAATCATAAAGGAACGATCAAAGAACAATTGAATCGCATCCTTTTGTTCTTGATCATATGTGATAGCTAAAGAAAACTCCACCTTTTGGATACGATCTTGAACATCCACATTTTCCACTTCAAACAAATGATTCTTCAATTCTTTGGCAATCACAACCTCATCTTCATGCAAAGTAAAAGGATAAATACGCGTATTTTCAACATACAAATACTGCATAGCCACCAAACGATCAATACTATCATGAATCAATTCTTCACTTACACCTTGCACATTTGAAAAAATTGTCGCAAACGTAATATACGTATTTCCCGTTGCCATAGATAATTGTCTTGCCAACTCATAAATATAGGCATCCAAGCGTCTTGGATCTTCATTCGATAAACCTATAGCACTTGCGAGTTTTAAAGCCGTCTTATAACCAAAGCCATATACTTCATAATATGGTTTGAAACAATCCTCTTCAATCACATCCAACACATCATCATATGTATCCAATAACATCTGAATTTGTCTAGGACTCAAACCATACTTCAACAATTTGGCATACGCCTCATTAAAACCTGTAAATTCCTGAATTCCCTTTTTAATGATCGCAATCTTTTTTTCGGAAAGATTTGGCACTTCATTTAAAATTTTAGGATCCTTATGAATCTTCTCTAAACAATTCTCACCCAAGACATCATAAATACTTTCCGCCGTCTTCTTTCCAATCGTAGGAAAATTTTCGCCACAAAGAAAATGAATAATCGCATCCGAATTATCCGGCAACTTCTTTTTAGCCATATCTATACGAAATTGCTCCCCATACTTAGGATGCGTTATATAATCCCCCTCAAGCACATATTCCTGATCTTCAATTGGATCTTCAATACGTCCAGCCGCTGTGAAATGATGATACGTCTTTAATTCTGAAAAGCCAGCCACTACATAATGATTCGCCTTATTTTCAAAGATGATATATTCAAGCTTAGCCTCGATATCCATTGGCCGTCTCCATAATCAACTGATTTAAATTCTTGCCATCCTTAAACACTTCTTCAATCACACCACCACCAATACACTTATCACCATCATAGAACACAGCTTCCTGACCCTCAGTGACAGAAGCAATTGTTTGTGGATATTTCACAAGTACACTTGTATCATCCAATCTTTCAATTTCAATATCCTGATCCTTTTGACGATATCTAAACTTACAAGTACACTTTGTAGGAATCTCTTCTAAACTTGGCAAGATCCAGTTGATCCCCTTCACAATACAAGAATCAGAATATAATAAATCTCTTTGATCTGTACGACATACATAAAGAATATTCTTTACAACATCTTTACCAACCACAAACCAAGGACCCTTTTCATTATCAATATTCAAGCCCTTTCTCTGTCCAATCGTATAATATAAAACACCCACATGACGAGCAATCACTTTACCTGTATTTACATCCACAATATCTCCATCTTTACTAGGAAGATAGTTTGATAAGAATTGTCTAAAGTTTCTTTCTCCAATGAAACAAATACCCGTACTATCCTTTTTAGTGGCAACAGATTCCAAATTTAATTCAGCCGCAATCTGACGAATCTCAGGCTTTTCAAGATGAGCCAAAGGAAAAATTGTTTTGGCAATCTTACTCTTTTCTACCTGACACAAAAAATACGTTTGATCTTTATTTTGATCTTTAGCTCGCGTCAAATATGTAAAGCCATTATCCTCTTTAAAGTTTGAAGCATAATGCCCAGTAGCCACCTTATCAAACCCTTGTTTCATAGCATATTCAAAAAATGAATCAAATTTAATATATTTATTACACAAAATATCCGGATTTGGCGTACGACCCTTCTCATATTCACTTAAAAAAGTCTTAAATACATTATCCCAATATTCTTCAATAAAATCGACACGCTGCAAAGGAAGATCCAAATGATTGGCAACCGCAAGTGCATCTAAATAATCCTGTTCCTGAGGACAAGTATCATCTTTAATTGTAGGATTTCCCGCAATATCATTATTCGCAAAACTATCCCAGTTACGCATAAAACAACATGTTACATCATACCCTTGTTTCTTTAATAAATAAGCTGCAACCGCAGAATCAACTCCACCACTTAATCCAACTAATACTTTCATATGTAATCCTCCAACTATCAAAAATTATATCATAAAAAAGGACCAAGCCCGAAAAACTTGATCCAACAATTCAAAATGGTGCCATCACCGATGTTATGACGAACTGACATACAACCTAATGATGAAGAGGTATTTAAGATTACATTCAGTTCTTTATTAATTAAATTATATATTAATTTTTTAAAAATATCAATTAAATTAAAATAACATTCTATACTGAAAACAACGGGCGATAAAGGTACATATCGCTGGTTCTGATACGCTTTCTCGTATTTCAAAATATATATAGACACCTCTTTTGGGATATGAAAAAGTGGTCAATCATAAAGACTAACCACTTTTATAAAATATTTTTTTAGAACCTCAAATTATTCGTGAATGAACAATTGGTCAACCGTGATTTTAAGTTCTCTAGCAAGACTAAATGCTAAAGAAAGTGTAGGGTCATACTTGTTGTTTTCTATTGCATTGACCGTTTGACGTGATACGCCACATTTTTTTGCTAATTCTTCTTGAGATAAACCTAATTCCTTTCGTCTGTTTCTAATTATATTCTCCATATCACCCACCATGCTTTCTCTTGTAATACATGAGGGATATAAAATATATAATAGCAAAAACTTCCAGTTGGATTAAAGGATTTTGTGTAAGAGGTTGTGCTGTTACAACCTTTTCAATAACAGTTAAAATATTTGCTCCAAATACTCCTAATAGGGTAAACGAACTGGCTTTCCACACAATAATTTGATTGCGCTCATCTCCTGGCTTTGAAAGTGATACCAACATATAAATATCCAGAATAGCAAATAAAGCGAAAACAACTCCTAAAAATATCATAGCTCCTACTGGCATACCATTTCACTCCTTTCACAAAATGTCAAATACTTTTTACATTTTCATTATAAGTAGCAAGGAATAAAATGTCAAATACTTTTTACATTTTAGTCATGATTTCACTTGTTTTTTATTGCCTCTGCGGAACGTAATTCTATCGCCCGATTTTTTCAGTATAGAAAAAATAACAACTTAATTAAAACTTTGTGGAGAAAAAATATTCTTTTTTAAAATTATTCATCCTAATCAGTTTTTTTATACTTCTCCATTAACTCTTTTTGGCGACAAATACAAGACTTTCATTAATAAAAAATCTGTTTAAAATGTATTTATGGAGGATGTACTTATGGAAAAAACTATCAAAAATTATTATAAACTTACTATTTTCATTATTCTATTAGAGAGTTTAATTATATTTGGAACGATTTATTTATATCGTGTTTTTGATTCTCAGTTTACCCTAATGCTAATTCAAAATATTTCATATTTAATTTCTTTAGTTTGTGTGCTTTTGGGTATTAAGATTAGCCATATCCCTTTTGATAAATTTGGACTTTTTTCTCATTCATTATTTAAGCAAATTAGCATTGGTATTTTAGGTGGTTTTGCGTTGCTTTTATTTTTTAAGGGACTGTCTTTTTTGCCACTTTCCTTTAATATTTACTTAATATTAAGTCAGATATTGGTAACTTTTACAGAAGAAATGTTGTTTAGAGGTTTTTTGTTTACTATGATTTATGAAATAAGCAAATCGAAAGCTAAATCTATTATAGTTTCATCTATAATTTTTGGGATTTACCATTATCCACTTGGACATGATATTGTACAAGTGATCTCTACAAGTATTATTGGTTTAATTTACTCTGGACTACGTTCTGTATATTTTAAGACGGATAAAGAAATAGGTATTATTCCTTTAACAATATTTCATTGGATTAACAACATATTTTAATTCTATTTAAACATAAGAATAAGAAAGTGTACGTATTTTAAGCTCTGTACATTGGTGGATGTATCTCTATAACCCATTTTTTCAGTATAGAAAAAATAACTTTCTTTAATTCGTATAGTATAATCCAACTAATACTACTCAAATTTAATTTTGAGTAGTTTTTCTTTTGTGAAATTATATGGCTTTATTACTTTACGAATTTTACAGGAGAACAAAAAAACACAGAGCAAACTGAATAACCCCATGTTTTTTTGTCTTCATCATTTTTTTGCTAATTCGTCATAATTTAGCATAGCACCGAGGTCGTTTCCAACCTCACCCATATAGTACCAAATATGGCATAAAAAACAACGAACATATTTTGCACAATCATAGTATATAGAAAAAGATTTATTTAGCATTTTAATGCTTCTGTTTTTTCTTTTTTCGTTCATGCATGTCTTTAAAAATAAATTCATATGTTTTAAATTGTGGATAGACAACAACCCTTTCCAAATTCGTTGCAATTACAGCACATTTCTTTTCTTCACTGAATCGTTTAAAATCAATTTCTTCAGAATCATTCAATTCTTTTTCCAATTGATATAATCGACGTATCTCTTGATCAATCATATGCCTTTGTTGTACATAATCTTCCTTGTTCATCAATCCATTATCATAGTCATCTTTTAGAAGACGTATCCTAGATTTTTTCTTCTTAATTTTATCTTGACATTCTTTAACCTTTTTTTCACTGATTCGGTAGATCTGTGTAGTGTTAAATTCCTTCATGAATTCTTTTAATAATGCACTCTCACTGATTCTCACTTTATTTTCACGATTTACATAATATTTATAAAGGACTCTTTCCCCTCTAGCATTCGTCTTCCAAGCAGATTCATTTGATAACCAAGTTTTATTTTCGTTATCAAAAACCAAACGATCAAAATAATATCGATGATAGGATGGTTTCTTCTTATGATGTACAGCCAACTGTGTCTGATTCCAAAGCTCTTTTGTAACTAATGGTTGAGTATGACAATCTTCACTATACCAATTTTCTTTCACTTCATATGGTATTGAAGCATCATCCGAATCAAACCAACCTGTAACAAGCCTGCCATAATAAATGGGATTATCAACAATATTTAATATCATTTCTCGTGTCCATTTTCGTTCCAATACTTTATTTGTTCTTAACCATTTAACTAAATCTTCAACATTGATTTGATTAGTAGCTAGAGTGTTAAAGATTTTCTGAACAATTGGTGCTGATGCTTCATCAGGGACCAAATAAAATCCTTTTCCTTTTTTCTTATTCTCTTCCTTACGATAGCCTACTGGAATATTGCTAATTGGATAGTTCCCACATTCTGCACTTCCTCTTAAGCCTTTGATTGTACGTGGTGATATTTTTCGTAATTCGTTCTCATTCCACAATGCTACCATATCACTAAAGAGCTCTTCCTCTGGAGTAGAACGATTAGTATCATCATTGAATGATATAATTTCAATTTCGTAGATATCAAAAACTCTTTCCAACGCTCTTTTTAATATGATATTTCTAATAAGTCTGTCTGAATGACGAATTAAAATTCTACCTATTTTCTCATTTTTGATTTCCATAAGCATAGATTGGATATCAGGGCGGTTTAGATTACTAGCTGAATAGCCGTCATCTACATAAAAGCGATCAATGTGAAGCCCATATCTCTCACTGCCACGAATCAACTCTTCCCTTTGGCTTTCAACGGAATACCCAGTTTTATATTGTTCATCCGTAGAGCATCGAATATAAGCTACTGTAAGTTTTTCCATATTGTATTTTCTCCTTCCTATTATAGACAAAAAAAACGGTAGCAAAAAAGCTACCCTTACATGAACAATACAATATAGATTCCCTTAGTTATATTATAGCACAAATATCAATGTTAATATAGATGTATAATTAAATTTGAATTCTAATAATTTAGAAAGCGATTTTAGAGAGCGTATGAGCTTAACTCTTAATTTTGATTTGTGAATATGTCTGATTTCTTTTCATGTTTTCCTTCACAATTTTTTTTGCTTCCCACTCAGATGAATATAACTTATTTTCACGTACTCTTGTTCCACCTGATTCTTCTAGAAAACGAATCGTACAAAAGCCCCCACTTCTACGAATAATTTCTACTTTTTTTATAAAAATTGAATTGGATATAAAATATGCGACATCACTAATATTAGATTTTGACTTTTTATTCATATTCTCATCCTCCTTTACAAACTATTTTAAAACGTTCTTTCAAAATGCCTATATAGAATAATTCCTAAAAAAGTTTGCAACAAGAATAAACCAAAAATGATTCCGATAACCCATGCTTCAACATGAAGCAATGCAAGGATAAACGCAACAAATAAGTACACAAAAGTCATTAACTGATACACCAAAGATCCTGCTTTCATCCTTAAAAATATTTTTCTTTCATCAACACTATTGATATGATTCTCTCTATTGATACTATCCAACTTTTCTTTATTTTTCGGCATTCCATAATAACCTATTTTAAATAATTGAACACATGAAGCCGATACTAAACCAACCCCAATTGCTAAGAAAAGCGTGGAGTAATAGTCAGCGTCAATAATGAAATATCCAAAGCATATCAGAACTATACCTATAATAAGCTCAATAATAAATGGTATTTTTTTCATTAAATTTATCCTCCTCAATATAACTAAAGTCTTGTCAATTTACCTTATATTTCATATTTTTTTCTCAATCATATTGCTAACAATTATTAATACAATTGGTTGTAGAACAATAATTCCACCTGTAATAATTGCTGGGATTAGATAATCTAAACATATAAAGATCACGGTTGCTAAGCCTAATTGCACTAGTGTAATCATATTCGCTATATTTCCAGCTTTTTCTTTAATTGCGATATTTCGTTCATCCATTACGTTAACTTTATAATCTCTATCTTCTTTCATTAATTTATTATGTAAAATTTGGGTATGAGAAACAGAAAAAACAGCTGTAAAGAGTATAGCTAATCCCATATCTACCATTTTAGAAAAATCAGTCAAGAAAATAATTAATACCAAAATAACAGAAACGACATAACCTAAATACCAAATTTTATTTTTATTCTTCATTTTCATTTTCCTCCTCATAAATAAATATTTCTTCTATACTCATATCAAAATATCTTGCAATCTTAAAAGCTAATATAATGGAAGGGTTGTATCGTCCATTTTCTAAAGACCCTATTGTTTGACGGGATACTTCAAGAGCAGAAGCTAAATCTTCTTGTTTAATACCTCTTTCCTTTCGTAATTCTTCTAAACAATTTTTCACAACATACCTCTTTCTTAAATAAATGGAAAGTATACTTTCCTTTTTCAATTCTATGATATCTTAATAAACGATTGATGTCAAGTAAACTTTCCATATGGATACATATCCTAAAATCTTTCATTTGCTATGGTTATATAGTATAAATTCACACTGTGATGCCAAATTTTTTGTCAAAAATGCTCCATAAAATCAAGACCAAGAAAATAAAACAATTTTTATAAAAGGGATCTTGATTGCAAATAAAAAAAGCAAGATATCCTCTTATGATAGACATCTTGCTTTATATTAGATTATTTTTTTGAATGTACAAACTCAACAAAATCTAGAGTTGGATACGTCTTACCATTTTTTTGTTGTATGTTCAATTTAAACTTTGCTTTATATGACTTTCCATTTTTTGCTGTTAAAGTTTCTGTAATAGTTTTTCCTGACAAAAGATTTCGAACCTTATTCCCTGTTAAATGATATTTGTCATTAAATCGTTTAAAATCTTCAAAAAGAGTAAAACTACATCCTTCTCGATAACCTGAGCAATAATATGTTTTCTTTTTTTCATTCTTAACAATGTCTTTCCCACAGATTGGACATTTTCCAAAGGACTCTTTTACTTCATTTTCCAATTTTACATTTTCATTTTTATAGTCTGTATCTTTCTGCTTCTTAAACTCCTGTACTACTTGATGCATAACAGCATTAATATTTTCTTTTCCTTTCTTTATATCTTCTTGTATCAACCACCAACGTGCTGTCATTTCTGGACTCTTTACATCATTTGGCAACAAAGAACAAAACTGTTTTCCTAAATCAGTTGAAACAATGTTCTTTCCCTTCATTTGAATATAACCTAGTCTAAAAAGATTATCTACGATTGCCCCTCGTGTAGCTACCGTTCCAATAGAACCATTTTCTCCTTCTTTCTCTTTATCCTTTTCTTTTAAAGCTTTCTTTAAATAAGGGTCTTCTACATACTTTGAGATACCACACATATCTTTTACAAGAGTTTTTGGTGTGTAATGAGGAAGCGGTTTGGAATCTTTCTCCAATATCTTTGTTGTAAGAATTTTCACTTCATATCGCCCATCACTGAAAAACGGCTTCTTTTCTTCCTCTGATTGTTCGTACATATGAAAAAATTTACGAAATCCTGCATCAACGATATAACTTGAACTATACTTTAAAATACCTTGATTCAATTCAACGACTCCCATACAAACGTTTCTTTTAAGTGGATCTAAAAATTGCATTATATAGCGTTCACAAATTGCTATATACACATTACGTTCTTTGATGGTCATCTGATTAATATCAATTTTTTTATTTTGAGGAATAATACCATGATGTGCTGAAATCTTCGTATCATCAAAGCATTTGGATGGCGTATCATAGCGTACAGGATACTGTTTATTCAGGTTTTTCATGATGGTTGGTAATACCGTTGGTGCTTCTTGAAAATGTTCCATCTTCAAGTATTGGCAATCACTACGGTTATATGTGATTGCCTTATATTTTTCACGCAAAGATTGCGTAATAGTCATGGTTTCCGATAAAGAATATCCATAACGCCCATTCATATCTGCCTGAAGTTCTGTCGCATTGTATGGTAAAGGTGGTCTTTCTTCCTTTTGTTTCGATGTAAACTGAATACATCGATTTGGTTTTCCTTCACACTCATTTTTTATCTCTTCCAAAATATTACGTTCATAAATTTCTTTGCTCTCCTGCAAAAGTTCTTTGGATGGTTGAAATTTACACATTATATTTCGATTCTGGACAGAACATTCTGCTTCTAGCTCATAATATTTCTGAACAACATGGTTGGAGATTGCTGCATCTCTTTGCACAACCAAATTCAATGTTGGAGAGATCACCCTACCAATTACCAATGGTTTTCTGTATCGAATAGAGGCTAGTCTCGAATGATTGATACCAAAACATTTATCTGCCATTTGACGTGCATAGGCAGAACACCCCATCAAACGAAAATTATCATTTTCTGAAATCTGATCAAATTGTTTATGAATGTTTTCTGGAAGGTTATCGTTAATCAATACACGATATACTTTTCCTTGATAATGGAAATACTCTAAGATCTCATCTATTAACAACTGTCCTTCTTCATCAGGATCACCACAATGGATAACTGTATCATATTGACGCAGTAATTTCCCTATCTGTTTCAATCGTTTTCTTTTGTACGAATTATCAATCGTCTTCCCTCCAACTTTTTGATCTTTCGGTTCACACCGTTTCCAATTATCAAAATAGATTGGTAACAAGGAGACATCGTTACGATTTAAATATTTTTCATCATAGTCTTCTGGTTCAGCTAAAGTTAAGATATGACCATAAGCCCATATAATGCAATATAGGTTGCTATCAATCATGCCATCTTTCTCTAAATAAGGCTCTTTAATCATAGCTTGTGCAATAGCGCGACCCAATTCCGGTTTTTCCGCAATAACTAAAACTTTTTTTGACATAAACTCCCTCTTTTCAAAAAGGTGGCAAGTATTGCCACCTTTTATTCGTATTGTTCCTTGATTGCTTGGAAATCTTGCTGCGAAATAGAGTATTGACTCCTAATGACCTCCAGTAACAGAATATTGCGATTTGTTTCAATTTCTTGTTGAAGCTCTTGATCGGATATAGAAGATATATCTTTAAATGAACCAAGTGTAAAGTCGGTTACAATATAGTCCATTAGCATATTTATTTCTTGTACTGCTTGACCAATACTTTCTACATCATAATTAATCTGGGATAAACCCCTCTCATTTGTTTCTAATTTAATCATAATTCCTACCTTTCTAATTCTGTATTTTTTCTTTGTTTTGTCTGGGTCCTTTCTTTTTGAACCTCTTGCAATTTTTCTTTTCTTTTAGATAAAGTGTTTATTTTAACAGTGTTCTTACAAAGATCTTCATTCCAATCTTTCCCTTGGCTCTTTTGAATTTGAACCTTCATATCTTTGGCTTGGCATTCAGATTGTAATTTTTCTGCTGCTTGCTGTCCTTTTTCATCATTATCAAATGCTATCACTAAATCTTTGTATCCGTACTGCTCCATTACTTGCAGTACGATATCTCGTTTATAAACTCCACCTATAGATAAATATGCTTTTTGATCCAAAACACCTTGTTGTTTATCTTTTGTCATATAGGAAAGCATATCTATGTATCCTTCAAAACAAACCAATGTTTTTGTTTTGCAATGCTCACTTGCTCCTAGATATCGTCCTTGTGCATTCTTATCCAGTAACCAGCCATTACCTTTGTTCATCTTGTCTTCCAGCTTCGAAATATGTGATTTTTCAGCTTTGTAATTACAAGCACGTTTGAACAAATTTTCTATTTCTCCGTTTACATTCTTTGAAAGAAATACGCAAAATTTAGATCCGTCCAATTTACTGGCTTGTCGAATTAAGCCTTGATTCAGAAGATCAAACACGATATCTTTATCGATTTTTCTTGTTTGAATTAAATAGGCTAAAGCATTACGACTCTCTGGATCAAATTCAAGTGTTTGAAAATACTCTTTTCGTTTCGGTTCTTCCAAATGATTTTGTAATGCTCTTATGCTATCTATTGATATTTCTTTATTTTGTTCCAATGGTTCTAGAATCGTAGAGTCTTTCAGCACCTTGGATAAACGATATGTTTCCTCCACGATTTCGGCATAGGTGATTACCTCTTGCAATGCCATAACTGATTCGGCACTAATTTTTTTATACTGTTCTAATTTGTCTAAGAAGTCTGGTCGATTCAATTTGTCGGCATATTCCGAGATGACATCATAGGCTCGTGCATAGTGCGGTGTTAATTCCAGTTGAGTCATAGATTCATATGGATTTTTAACATTTATTCTAGTTGCAGCCTTCTGAATATCATCTCTATTGCTGTGTGCCTGAATGGAAGGATCTACTTTTTCATATAGATAATCGAATGCCTCCATAAATGACATTTTTATTTCCGGCATCTTTTGAAGAAAAGCAAAAACATCTCCTCCTTCACCTGTTGCGAAGCGATAAAATGTATTCGTATCTTTATATAAAATCAAACTGTCATGTTCCTGTGTACTAAATCTGTCATTAGTATTGAACTGCAAAGGGTCTATTATAGTTGAGCCTTTCGTATTGGTCAGTGTATAAAAGTCTGAAGCCACATCAAGAATTGAAACTTGTTCTAATATCTGATTTCTTCGAGCTGGATGGTATTTGTATTTTTGTTCTCTTGCCATTAGGATTCTCCATTTTCTATATCAAAGCAAAAACGATTGTATTCTTGAATATCGTTCCAATCGTTCTCATTCATCTTTACGACTTTTACAAATAATTCTGTTAGGAAAAACTGATTAATCGTAGGGCGTTGTCGAGGTTGATTGTTTTCTTTGATCAAGGACAGTATTCGTTCTTTGACTTCGGCAACGTTTTTTGCTGGAAGTGATTTGAGAAAATATATTTCACTATCACTCATTCGAAGTGTAATCTTTGTATTCAGTTGTTTCATTAGTTCCCCCCTATCAATCATCTATATTTTGGAAGGTTTCACCAGAACCTTCAGGAACGGGGTCCATTTCACCTTCAACAATCGTTTCATCTAGTTCTGCTAAATTTTGTTCTTCTTCTAACATTGGCTCACTAACAGGGCTATTTGTTTGTTTTCTTCGATGTGCATCTTTTTTTCTTTGTTGAAGAGATTTTTTATCCCACTCCAATATACTTTTATGCATCTGTTCCTTTATATCTCGCTGGTCCTGCAATTGCTTCTTGTAGGAAATAAAAGAAGGAAATTCATGAATCAGATTGTAAATCAATGCATATAAGGACGGTGTGTACATATAATTCAAAGCTTTATAGTTTGTATTCAATTCAATTAAACACGCTTCAGCATTATTCGCTTGTTCATATGGATTGGATACACGTAAACAATATTCCATGCAACAAGAAAGAAATATTCCTTGTTTCTCATATATTTCTTTATCTACTACACTTTGAACATAGTCCTTCGCACAAAGAGTCATCCACGCTCCCTCCTCTTTTTCTCCATAAAGCTTTTTCAGAGAAGAAATACCCTGCGTTCCAATTTCTTCCAATTCGGTATAAATACGGTTCAAATGATTTTTAGTGCGCTTCCAAGGTTCTGATGCAATATGTTCGATTGCTTTTATATCAAATAAGGAATGTGCTCCTACTTTTTTCCAAATTAATTTTTGTTGTCCTGTATCATACACAGGTTGTTTCGAAAGATATCCAGTTCCTTGAATTTTATCCAGATTGACAACGATGTTATCTTCCATTTCACCCTCTTCAGTTAAACATTTCGTATCTTTCAAAAACTGCTCCCATCGACTACGGAACATAACAACTGTTGGTGGTTCTTCATCTTTTTTTTGCATTTCCATACAAAAAAAACAATCTATGAAACTTAATCTAAGATTATGAAGCATAAAATCGAGATGATATTTTAATAAAGTTGTATTACATAATACCTTTTTAAACGAGCCTCGATTCAAACGATCTTCCCACATTTTTTCAACTGTTGTCTCTTGCTTATTATCCATCCAATACCTCCAATCTAAAAGGTGGCAACACTTGCCACCTTTTTATTCATTATAAAATTTGCAGCGAAAACCAATTAATTCATTTTTCTCATTAAATTCTGGTTGAATTTCATACGATTGTGAAGACGTTCTTCCATATTCATCTGCATCGGATCGTGCTAATAAGGAAACTCCATCATAATCATCTATGTAAAATACTTTTTCTTTCTTCACTTCAGCATTTGGATTACTACCATGCTGAATTTCTCCAGCTGGTGTCATATAAGGTACCTCCCCATTGGCTTTTCGTTCATCAACAATCAGTTGCAATGATGCTGAATTTTTTCGTCCTTTTTCATCTTTGACTGTATATTCTATCGTATACTCTGAATCATTCTTTTTTTCTTTTTCAATAAAAATATATTGTTCGCTATTTAGATTTTTACCATTCGCATCTTCTGCCTTCGTAACATAATCCATATATGAAAAATCCTTTATTTCAGCTACCAATACAACTTCATTGGATAATTGAATCGTGGGAACTTTTGTCATTTCATAACCTTGAATTAGATAATGAGCTGCAATTCCTAGTACAAAAATAAGAACACCCAAAGCTATTAATACTGCTCCAATTTTTTTCATACTTGCCTCCTATTACAAAAGGTGGCAACCTTTGCCACCTTTTTTATCGTTCGATATCTTTTGTTCCTTTATTTCCAGCCTGATTTCGTAATATCTGCCCTTGATGCTTTGCTTTTGTTTTTCTTTCTGCCAAAGTTTTCCCTTCCGTTGCATGTTTGGTCAATGAATGATCTTGATTTCTATTCTCTCTTTCAATAATTTTCAAAGATTGATCGATAATTTTTTCTTTTCTTTCTCTAATCATAGTTTGGTAAAATTCTTTTTGTATAGGATGAATACATTCAATATTCTGAACAATTTGATTTATTTTTTCTAAATCAATTCTAGGGGCGATTCGTTTTAACGCTTCCGTACAATCCTCATTTATTCCTGAAGATATAAAATCAAAATAATTAATTCGCTTGTCATTTATCTTTAATGCAGATGTTGGGATATTATAGATTCTATGATTTTTCTCTCCATCATTGGAAAGTATTGTTTTCATTAAATCTTCATCTGCTTGCGGATACAAACTACTTCCACAATCCCACACAGGAGCCAACTTGATTTCATCTGTCATCTCATTGTATAAAAAGCCCCAATTACCATTATGACGATCCCAATTTCCAATTAAGGCATCCCCAATAAAAATATCCCAGAAAAACTTTTTTAATTCGGTAGAGTCCATGATTTTTTGTTCTTCTATGGTTTCAAGAATAGAATATAAATCAGTGCCATGACCCTGTCTTTCCGAATCTATGACTCTATTTTTCAAGGATGCAAAATCCTGAATAACCCAACCTTTTGTTGCAAAATCTTTACAAGCAACAACCATTTTTTCTTTTCCTTTTAAATTATAGGTTCCTAATACAGTTTCTTGAACTGGAATAGATATAGAATTAAATATATGACAAGCAAGATACTCACTGATTACACTGTTTGAATAACTCATATCATCGTTTTTCTGAGCTAAAGAAGGAAATTTCAGCATGTATTGTTCACCATCATGAACAATACATATCTTGGACCCATTTGCTCCCGCATAACCTTTATTTTTCTCTTTCGCATTCGTAAAATCTATCATAGAAGTCCTCCTTTATGCTTTTTCATACCTAAATATTTCTCTCTTAAATACCAAGCCTGTTCTGAACTAATATATCCATCAACTTCTGCACAGTTTATTTCACTTTGCAATTCACAAAAGTATCCATCCCACCCCATTGGGCGCTCTCCATTGTTTAATTGCGATTGAATAGGTTTCCAGCTGTTTAATGATTCCTGCAAACTTACTGGTAATCCACATTCTAAATATGATTTGTTTATTGGTTTTCCATCAAAGCCTAGTTCATTTTTCATGATATGACCTCCTGATTCATCAGTGTATTTAATTATAACACGTTTAACCTTCTTTTAATGAACTGACTTTTAATTATTCCAACAAACACCTTCTATTTACCATACATTCCATTCAAAACCGTATTAGAACCAAATTGATTTAAATATTCCTGTAAACTTGAATATTTTTTGACTCTAAATCCATACTCATTATCGGCTGTAACATTACATTCACTAATTAAAACAGAACCATCTTCGCCAACACCTTCTATAAAGGCATCGTGGCTCGTACTTCCAAACGTGAGGGATACAATGCTTTTCGGAATCGGATGATTCACATCTTGACTATATGCTCCTGAACCTGGTGCAATTTTATTGATTGTCAAAAGTTGGTCCCAATTCAGAGGTAAAGGATACGGATCATCATGATAATTCACTTCCCAATATCGACCTGCTGCATAGGAACTACAAATCATTTTGTTAAATTTTCCCGTAGTTGAAAGAGCCGTACACGCTTGTCCATATGGCCACCATTGCCCTGGTTTATTTACTGCACAAACATTAGGGTTACCTAGTGTTCGATCCGCATTGTATGTGTAATATTTAGAACTGAAATCTATTTTTACCCCTTCAGCTTCTAAGATACCACCAATTTCGCAAGCTCCGCCGACACCTATTTTTTCAACCTTTGTCACAGCACCTTCCCATTGATGTTCTTCGTCCAAATTATTATTTAAACTACCAAATCCAGCCGAACGTAATTTTGGAATTGTGATTTCATTTGCCTTTCCATAAAATTCAAGCATAGATCCATCTCTTGATTTACAGTTAGGACTCGGATCATTGTTTCCCTGAACTGTATGATTATCTGCCTTAATATCACATGTAATCGTATAAATAACAGTTCCTGAATCCAATGTGATTTTAAATTTAGAACCAATGGTTGAAGTATAATATGTAGCTAAAGCATTGCAATAATATCGTACTCCATTTTCTTCAATATAAGCGAGTCCCCAATCATCATGCTCTACTTTTCCATATTTGTCTTCAAAAAAGAGCTTATATTGTTCTGAATATTTATTTGTAATAGCACTTTCATTCGCCACATCTTTAATTGCATTCCCTGTATCACAGGCTTTGACCTCTTCATATTGACCGCAAGCAAAATTTGCTGTGGTCGTAAAAACAGACATCAACGCAATAAAACAAACTGCAATTATAATGACCGGCAGTATCGCTATTACCGTTCCAATAAGAGCTGGTATGCTGGTTATCACTGATACGACTGTCGAAACAATTCCTTTCACCCAATTCACAGGTGTTTGAATAACAGAACGAACCAAATGATGACGATTGGTATAGACAAACTTAGATGCTTTCCATCCTGCATGAATCGTTCCCGATGTTACTTTAGGAGCTGCTTTCATAACCAATCCAGTTGTACGATTTTCATACGCATCACTTGAGTGAATCATTTGATTTGATAATCTACGATATTGATTTCGTACCATCATTTGCGCTGAATGGCTTAAATTTTGTTTATTAATTCCTTTTTGATAGTTTATGACAGCTTTTTGTGAAAGTAACCATTCATTCTTCATCAATTTATTATTTCTTTTAAAAGAACGTCTTGTATAGCCAGTGTTTCCTAATTTTGCGCTAATCCTACCATCTATATGATCCATCAAATTAGCTCGTTTTCTAAGCATAACAGGAGAAACATAATTGCGCCTTATGCCATTTAAGGTACGAACACCTCTGTATCCGGTACGAGCTAACATAGTTGTATTCCCTACAGCAAAGCGAGCCATCCCATTCTGTAGTTCCATGTCATTATATCGATCATATATATCAGGGGTATAATTTACAACCATGCTTGAAGCATAACGAGTTGTCCCTGAAGCTAATGTTTTACTTGCTTCATAAACTCCTTTTGATGTTTTCACGGTCGCTTTAATTGATTTATCGATTAAATTTTTATTTTGATTTATATTCATTTCAGCCCTCCCAGCTGTATCGTTTCACCTTGACAATTCTTTTTATTTTCATTATTGTATGGATAGAGGGAGAATCAGTATCATCATTTCTCTGAAAATGAGTGACATTTGTTTTTTTTAAAGTGTCTTTGAATAAAGAGTAAAACCACATATGTAAATTTTAAAAGACTCTTTAGATGCAAACATCGTTTCTGCTGTAATTTCCTTTCGCTACAGAGTTGGATTCGAATTCGACTCTTTTTTTATGGAAAAATAAAGGTGGCAAATGTTGCCACCTTTTTAAACATTCAGCTTATTTGTTATTAGCTACTCTCCATTTTCGAATAGAGAACAAAATAATAATTCCACATAAAGCAACCAAGCCCATCACCATGAATAAGTGTTGATTAGTCGATGTTCCTGTCTGAATGACTGGTAATAATGCATTTTGATAAATAATTGAATACAGATAATCTTCATCTGTTTCTACTCTTTTATCATTTACGAACATTTCATTGTCTTTTATTTCAACTTTGACAACTTCATCAGACAATTTATATCCTTCTGGTGCTTTTGTTTCTTTGATGTACCAAGTTCCTTCAGTCACTTCAAATAAAGCTGTACCATCTTCGGTGTTACCAGATTTAGTAACAACCTTTTCCTGAAGTTCTTCATCTGCGTACATTGTAAATTCAAATTCTTTAGAAACAATATTTTTCCTTGTAATAGAATCTACTTTGTTCACTAGAATTTCCCAGTTTTTGAACTTGATAGTTTGATTTTCGTCATTGATATCTGAGTGGGTTGCCACTAAGATGTCATCTTTATACAAGTCTTCAAAAACAACGGTTTCTTTGCCTGCCAATAAAGAAGAATCTAATGTATATTCAAGATCTACAACACCATTTGGTTCTTCTGGAGTAAACGTAGTTTCAGCGGTGATTTCATTTCCATCAGCATCTAACAAAGGTTCACTTGTTTCCTTATTCATAAGTACACCTTTTACTGTGTATTCTTTACCAACTTCTAAGTTTGTGTAAGATACATGATCAGTAATTGTTACCTTTGATCCAGTCGGAGCCGTATGCGTACCATTCTGGCTTTCTGCTTCAGTCTGAATATCAATAACTGGAATCGTCTGATCTTCGTCATTTATATCAGCATGCACTGCTACTTCGATACCATCATGGTTTAAAGACTCAAATACAACAATGTCTGTACCTGCTTTAATACCTGTCATATCGAATGTAAATTCAACATCCACAGTACCATTTGGTTCTTCAGGAGTAAACGTAGTTTCAGCAGTAATTTCATTTCCATCAACATCTAACAAAGGTTCACCAGTTTCTTTATTCATTAATTTTCCAGAAACAGTATATTCTTTTCCAACCTGCAAGCCTTCATAGGAAACTGTATCAATCAAAGTGACTTCTTTTTCTGTCTCCTGTTGTTCATTGCTTCCGTTTTCAGAAGATGCATTAGTATGAATATCAATAAAATTAATTGTCTGTCCTTCATCTTCGATATCTTCATGAGATGCGACTAAGATCTTTTTGTTTACTCCATTTTCAGAATGAACTTCAAATAGAGTTTCAAATACAACGATACTTTCTCCAGCTTGGATTTTGGATGCATCAAATGTAAAAGTAACATCTATCGTTCCACTGGATGTTTCCGGTGTAAATTTAATATTCGATGTAATCTCTTTACCATTTGCATCTAACAATTTCTTTCCAGTTTCTTGATTCATCAAGACACCTTCTAGCTTGTATTCCATATTTGGAACCAATCCTTCATAAGCAACTGTATCAGTTAATGTAATTTCACTATTGGTAACTTGCTGTTCATGACTGCCATTTTCAGATTTAGCCGTAGTACCAATTTTTGATGGAAGAATCGTGATCGTTTGGTTTTCATCCGTTAAATCCTGATGCCTTGCAATTTCGCAACCTTCATGACCTTCCAGACCTGTATTTAATAGAGATTCAAATACAACAAAGTCTTGTCCACCTAATTGAGATGCATCAAGAGTCATGGTAACATCAACCGTTCCATTAGCTTCCATTGGAATAAATTTCTTATATCCTTCAACTGGCGTTCCGTCTTCATTTAATACAGCTTCACCAGTTTCTTTATTCATCAATGTAGCGTGCATTGTATATTCCTGATTAGGAATCAAGCCTTCATATGAAACTGTATCTGTAATAGTGATTTCTTTTGCAGAGTTGAATTCTTTACCATTTGTATCAGCATTCAATGCTTTAGTACCAATATGAATCAATTCATTCTCTACAGTTACTCTGGCTGTATATGAAGAAGTTGTATCATCTGTTTGAACAAAATCAACGGCATATTCGTTGTTATTCAATTGATAATTTTCATATGTCGTTTTTTCTACCAATTTGAAGTGAGACTCTCCAACACCCATTGGAAGTCCTTCGATTACGATTGTATTGTTTTCTTTATTCAATGTATACGTACCATACTTGTCGCCTGCTTTGTACAATACAGTACCATCCGCAGGATCTACGATGTCTTGTGTTACATATAGATCAAATGTTACCTCACCATGCATGATGTAGTCTGGATCTTCAAATTCTTTTTTCAATTCGATACGTCCAGTTGGTTTTGGATCGCTATACTCAATCGTTCCGACTGAATCACCATCAGGATCAATTTCAGTAATATTAGATTTTTTCAAAGAGAAAGCGAAGTCCTGTCCAAGCAAATATCCATCAGGAGTTTCAAATTCTTTGATTACATAATTACCTGAAGGTAATTTTTGTGGGACTGTGACCGTACCCTTATCTTCTGATGTTGATGCTTCATATCTACCTAAAGATTCGACAATTGATAATCGATTATCTGCATTTGTCGTAAATGTATCATACCATAGCAATCCTGCCTTAACTGAAACGACACCATTTTCATCGGTTCTAACAGCACCTTTGTCCGTGTAATTAGCAATCGGATTCCCATCCTCATCCACTTTGACTAATTTAAATGAAGCTCCATTGAAAGAAACAATCTTTCCGTTATCAGCATCTTTTTTCACAATTTTGACATAGTAATCACTAGGTCGATTGTTAATCATGTATTCGAAGTGTTGTCCATCTTCTGTAATCGTTACTTCAAAGGTTTCTTCTAGTAAATCGGTTTCTGGTGTACCTGCTGTCTGTTTAACAACATAAGTACCATATGCTAGATCACCGCTCGTACCAACACCATTTTCATCGGTAATCAGTGTAGACCATTCGTTTGGATCAAATTCCTCAGTATGCTTCATTGCTTCTTCAATAGAACCATACTGATCTACATATCCTTTATAGATAGCAATGAATTCTGCTCCTTTTTCAGGTGTTACGATTTCACTTTCGTTTCCATTTGTAATAAACTTACGAATTGTGAAATTACCTAAGTACACTTGTTCTGGAATTTCAGGTTCATTGTACGTATTTACACTTTCAGTATTACCTTCACTAGTAATTTTTCTTACAAACACTTCGTCTGATAATTTATATCCTTCTGGTGCTTTTGTTTCCTGAATTGTGATTGTTCCAATTGGTAATGTAGGATCGGAATTTCCATTGTAATAGAAGTCATCTCCAGAAACTAAATATGCTTTATCTAATAGAGGAAATCCATTATTGTTTGTTTTTAATACCCAAGTTCTTTCGGCTACCTCTCCCTCTTCTGATGGATCAGTATCAAACAATCCTTTGTAATATTTAACAGTGAACTCAGCTCCTTCCAATGAAGCTGAACCTTGAGGCTTATTAGCATTGGTTTCTTTATCTACCTTACCCAATAAAATTCCCACCGGGTCACTTTGAGGTATATCCACAAATTCTCGTGTAGTTAATTTTGCTGATTCGACATTCACTGGATAAATTGTTTGATCCAGCGCATACCCTTTTGGAGCTTTGGTTTCTTTCACATAGTATGTTCCAACTTTTAAATCTTCGACAATATTAGATTTTCCATCAGCTCCAATGGTCAATGTAGCGATTTGACTTGTTGCTCCTGCATCAGTGAAGACACCATATTCAGCTCCTTCTAGTGAATAGCATGGATTATCATCAGTAATCTCAGTGTTAGCTGATTTTTTTGTAATTTGAAGATCTCCTGTAGGCATTTCACCTATAAAGAACAAATCTTGATAATCAGCAGGGACACCTTGCCAGTTTATTCCTTGCCCTGGTACTTCCACCTTATAAGCTACATATCCATATTGTATTGGATCAGGTAGCGAATAAATCGAATTAACTATATTTCCTACATTCAGATTCCAATGATATCCATTGTAGATTACTTTAGACATACAAGTTCCACAATAAGCATTCGATAAAGCTTCATTGGTTAAAATAACAGCTCCAGCTTCGCCATATTGTCCTGTTAAGATGTCTCCCGGTCCACCATACCCATAATACAAGGCTTTACGAACATTCGCATTATCATAAACAGTTGGTTCTGTTGTTCCTGCTCCAACTGGAGGAGACGCCATTAATCCTTCACCACAAAATGCATAACGACCATTCGATAAAGTCCATCGTCCATTATGAATATTTCCAGCTCCATTGAGCCAAGTAAATTCCTCTAGCCGAGATACTGACCATCCACCAGCTCTTGATCTTGAACTTCCAAAACCATTGAATCCTTCAGGAAAGAAGGAAATATCATAATTTTCTTCTTCCTCCTGTAGATTTTGACTTTCGTTAGCCTGAATTTCAGCCTCATTTCCTACATCCTCATCTTCTGCACCTTGATTTTCATCTGCAACTCCAGAATTCTCTGTTACAGATTCTGTTTCAAATGCAATAACAAAGGAGGCATTTTCTTCTGTTGTCGTAAAATCGTACTCAAAACTAGGTACATTTTCTGTTACAACGATACCGTTCAACGCAAATGAAGACAACAGTATACCGTCCTGTTCACTAACAGTGAAATGCAGACTCGTTCCAACTGGAAGTTCTGTCGAATAAGGTGAATTTGCAGTTACTATAATTGTATTTGCATTTTCTGTAAATTCAACAACTCCATTACCTTCAACTTGTACGCTGACATTGGATGTAACGATCTGCGTATTGGGTTCTGTGGGTTCCACGGGAACTTCCTGTGCATACGTTGGTAATACACACTGCATTACAGTCATCACTGAAGCCAATATAGCCAAACCTTTTGACATCCATTTTTTTAATGTTTTTTGCATTTTTGTTTTCTCCTTTCTTTAATAATTTGTGTTATTACAAAAATTTATATAAACAGCTTTTTTTGGAGAGCTGTAACTCCCAATCTGGTAAGCGTGTAATTCGCTTTCCCTATCACATCCCTTCACAAAAAGGTGGCAACACTTGCCACCTTTTTATTCCAAACGTATTCCAGCCTCAATTTTTTTACGTTCTTCAAAATCTGAAGTCAATGCTTCGTACAGTTTTGTTCCTTTTGGAAAATCATCATCAAATGGAATGATGATATTATTTCCGTTATATAGCACTCCTGAACCTTTTCGGGCATTATTCAAAGCAGAAATCTGTTGCTCTGAGATATGCAATAAATCCGCAATCAATTCCTGATCACTTGGTGATTGTGACAACATGTAGATGAATTCAGAATTTGAAAGCATGGTCCTTGCTGTCGGTGAATTTATCAAATCCTCTACATTTTGCGTAATTCCCGTTAAAACAGCTCCAAATTTTCTAGCTCGTTTAAACAATTCATACAAAAAGACAGCTGCATATTCATATTTTAACAACATATAGATTTCATCAATCCAGATCCAAGTACGAATTCCCTTTGCATGATTTTCAATAATTTTGTTCCAAAGAGATTCCAAAATAACAAGCATAGCCACTGGCTTGATTGTTTCTTCAGCATCCAAAATATTATAGATTGTGAAACGATTTTGAACATTGATATTGGTTTGCCCAGCGAATAAGTCATAAGAACCATCAACATACATTTCAATACCTGTTGCTATGGCTTTGGCTTTTTCATGTCCAAGTTCTTCCAATGTTTGCTTAAAAGTCTTTAGAGTTGGCTTCTGTGGTTTTATTGGATTCATTGGATCATTGCTCTCTTTTAGGTATTTTGTGTACATATTACGAACAGCTCTATCAATTAAAGAACGTTCTTCAGCATCCATTTGCCTACAGTAAATCTGTGAAACAAAAGTTTGACAAAAATCAGCTTTGGACGATATAAAATCACTACTTTTAAAATCGCCATCCAAGGCATTAATGTGAACATTATGCTTATTATCTACATTAACTACACTTCCTTGTAGAATATTTGCTAAATATCGATATTCATTTTCTGGATCGATTACAACAAGATCGTTTTTATTGCTTCCAAGCAATACCTGCATCATTTCACGTTTGCATGCGAATGATTTTCCAGAACCCGGGACTCCAAAAACCCATCCTGTCGGATTTTTCAACAAAGTTCGATCACAAAGAATCATATTTTTTGTTAAGGAATTTAATCCATAATATGGTCCTTTTCTATCCATAAGTTCCTGTGATGTAAACGGCATCATAATGGCACATACACTTGTCGTCAAAGAACGATTTCGATAAGGTACCCTATATCCAATTGGTAGACAAGCATTCATACCTTCTTTTTGTTGCATTCTCAAAATATCCATTTGACATGTCCTATTTTTCGCTATTATCATGATAGATTTTGTTAATTCTTCCATTTCCTGCTCATCTTTGGCATTAATCATGACGAGAAATTGACATTCAAACAAACGCTGATTACGTTCCTGAACATCTCCTAACTGCATTTCTGCTTCTTGTTGAGAGCGACGCAATTCAAGAGAAACGTTCAAATCAGGATTATAACCTCTTGCAAATCCTTTTGCTTGCGCACTAGCTACTTCTCCTTCCATTGCTGCCAATCTATTTTTTAGTAAAGCAATGTCTTCACCTCGTGGAATTGCACGAATATTGAAAGCAATAGTCAGGTTGTATTCCAATCTTGTTAATAAATTGATCATTTCATCCGATAGCTCTGTTGAATAATCCTTTAGATATAGAATTCTTGCGTATCTTCCATCCACTATAAAATGATCTGCTTTAAATTCCAATTGACTTGGTGCAATACAATCTTTTGTCGTGTCATATCCTTGCAGATTGTCATAATTGAAATGCATTTTTTCGTTTGGAAATAAGATTGAATACATAAGTTCCAATCGTTTTGAACCATTTAGTTTTTCTGTTCGACATCCTAGTTCTGAAAACTTTCTACTAAACTCTGTATCATATTGTTCAATTGTTTTCTTTGCTTTTTCTAACGTTTCTTCTTTGACATTGTATGTCATATATTTTTCCGTTACGATTCGATTATTTCCTTTTGAAACTTTATCTCGCATAATCGAATTGAATTCCGAACGAAAGTAATCCAACCTATCGTGTTGCATATCCATCAAAACATTGTTCTCAAAATCATCTTCATCTATGATTCGATTATGAATTAAAAGTTGTAAATTTAATTCATTGCTAAGTGCATTTAAGATTTCCATATACTTTGCCCAAATCGTTTGTTGCGTTTGGTCTGTCGCCATTTGATAATTAATATCACTAAATTGGAAAATCGAACTATACAATCCATTATCATCAACGGCGCAAACACCATCTCGAAGCATCAAATCATAGAAAATTGCATTCTGTATTGTTTGCTGTTTCTTTAATTCCTGTTTAATAGATTTCCGATCTGGTTTTTTTGAATTTTTCTCGATCTTTTCTGATTTTTTTAAGTTGTTTTTTCTCTTCTTTTGAAAGATCATGTTTCAAACCACCTCCATCACTTCCATTGTTGTACACCAACGGTTTTCGACTTTCCCATAAGAATTTCAGCATCAGTCGAAAATATAAATCCGCCGGAAGATCTTTAATCGTAATAAAACCACAGGCAAATGGAATTGCTACACTTGCCATTACCAACCATGAATAAATACTTTGGGGCAATATTGTTCGTGTTATGAAGAATGTAGCGAAACCTAACCCAAGAGCAACTGCTCCCCACCCTAGCTGTCGTGCGGATAATCCAGCAATCAATTTTGGTTCATATTCACGTATTTCTTTTGGAACACTGACAAATAACATAGAACTCCTTTCTATTTAAAAGGCGGCAACACTTGCCACCTTTTTATATGTAACGCTGAGGTCGCCTCTCAGCAAGCAGATATCACTTTGAAATCTCTTTTGTCTTTTTACTTTTTAGAGATTCTTTTTGTTTTTCTTTAGCTTTTGTTTGTTTTTTTTCACGGCAATCGTTGTACATCTTTCCCAACACATCCCCCTTAATTTTTACTTTGTCAGGACGATCATACGTTTTTACAACATCTCCATTTTCCA
>OLIX01000493.1_pt1 | contig 41460 bp, 34 predicted proteins | sample 1601331 | NCBI WGS metagenome assembly OLIX01 (sample SAMEA2452120, study PRJEB22498) | human gut metagenome | biome: human feces; feature: human gut; material: feces | place: Australia | collected 2012 | reverse complement strand
TCAAAAACTGCATGAAAATGAAGAACGAATCGAACTACAGCTTGAACTTGAAGAGGCTCAAAAACAAATAAAAGAGGCCCAAAAAGCACGAGAAGAAGCACGTAAAGAAAAAGATGCAGCTCGCAAAGAAAAAGATGCAGCTCGTGAAGAAAAAGATGCAGCTCGCAAAGAAAAAGATGAAGCTCGTAAAGAAAAAGAAAAAGCTCGTGAAGAAAAAGAAAAAGCTAATAGACAAGTAGAAGAAGCTAATAGACATGTTGAGAATGCAAATAAACTAGTAGAACAAAAGAACCAAGAAATGAAACAGATGATTCAAGGGATGCTTTCGAATGGTATGAGCTTAGAATTTGTTTCTAAGTTGTTGTCTAAGAGTGAAAGTGAAATTATGGAGTTAGTGAAATAGTCAAAGATAAATGATGGTATAAAGCAGGTTTTTGAGGCCTGCTTTTTTTTAAAAAAAGGAAGAGTAGGTAGATAAAATGAAAGATCAAAATTGTGCTTATTGCATGGAAGGTGAGCTTGTAGCTGCTTTCGAAATCAAAATTTGTGAACTAGAAAGTTCAAAAGTGTATTTGTTTAAGGAGCAAAGTTATATGGGTCGTGTGATTGTTGCTCATAAAAAACATGTGAGTGAAATTGCAGAAAAAAGAGCTGTTCCTATGGGAGACATTAATAATATAGCTTGTACTATGCATGAAATTTTTTCATCCTGACAAAGTAAATTATGGAGCATATGGAGATACGGTACATCATCACTTGCATGTAGTTTCTAAGTATAAGGATGGATATGAATGGGGGTGGTGTATTCGCTATGAATCCTGGTGTTAAGACTTTGTCTGAAGAAGCTTATCAAGAAATGGGAAGTATTATCTAAATAACTATTCGTGACTGGCATCGTATAATTTTTGAATATCACTAGGAAGCTTGTTTGGAAGCATGGCTTGAATGTTTTCTTCAGTTCCATCTTCTATGGCCTTTTGGTAGTACCAACATTTGAATTCTAAAAGGGAAAGTGCTTTTTGAAGATTTTGAATTTCTGCTTCTACAGCTGATTTTCTAGCTTCAAATAATTCTTTCCTTTTTTCATAAGTTTCACTACCTTGTTCTACCCATAAAAAGAATTGATTGATTTCTTTTATACCAAGACCCGATTTCTTTAGGCATTCAATGACGTGTAAGGCTTCTATTTCATTATGACTAAAGTAGCGAATATTTCCTTTGCGCACAAGATTAGGAAAGAATCCTTCTTTATCATAATATCTAAGTGTAGAAATGGGTAAATCAAACATTTGTGAAACTTGTCCTATTGTATAATACATAATTTCCTCCTTGACCTAAAGTCAACTTCAGGTAGTATAGTAATACCAGGAGGATTGTATGTCAATGAATGTTTTAATTATATCAACAAGTCTAAGAACAAATAGTAATTCGGATATTTTGGCTAGAAAATGTGTTAGAGGTGCATTGGATGCAGGGCATGAAGTAGAGTATGTGTCATTAAAAGGAAAAAACATTGAGTATTGTATTGGATGTTTATCTTGTATCAAGAGTGGTAGTTGTGTATTAAAGGATGATGTTAAAGACATTATGGAGAAGGTAAAACAGGCAGAAGTCATTATATTTGCGACTCCTATATACTATTATGAAATGTGTGGTCAAATGAAAACATTACTAGATCGTTTGAATCCCCTATATGCAAGTGAATATGCATTTAGAGATATCTACATGATCGCAACGGCTGCAGAAGATGAGGATAGTACATTTGATAAAGCTTATAATGGACTTCAAGGCTGGGTTGATTGCTTTGAAAAGGCTACTTTAAAAGGGATTGTGATGGGTGCTGGTATAAGTGAAGCAAGTGATGCATTAAATCATAAGGATGTTTTGAAGAAGGCTTATGAGTTGGGTAGGAACTTGTAATGTTTTGTTAAAATGATGATTTTACGGATGAAAGCTGGATATCCACCTATTGATATTAAATTTGCAGATTGAATTGTTCATTATAATGCGTTTCATAAAAGTCATATAAAACATAGTCTTTTGGCATTGGAAAATAGGTTACAAGATTAAGTTGGCTCAAATGTCCACTTTGTTTTTGTGATATAATACTTTCTTGAAGAAGGCATGAAATGAATTTTAATAGGGCATTAAGTAAAGAACAAACATCCTGCATCAATGGAATTTTTGTGTTGTTTGTGTTTCTATCCCATTTTGGACAATATGAAACGATGCCATGGAATAATCTCTTGTTGGCAATTGGACAATTGATGGTAGCACCATTCTTGTTTTATTCGGGATATGGCATTATGGAGCAAATTAAAAGAAGAGGTATTGTGTATATTGACGGTATGCCTAGAAAAAGAATATTGAAATTTTATATTCATTTTTGTATGGCATTATGTATTTACTTGTTTTTATCATTTTTATTAGGAAAAGAGTATTCCTTTGTTCGTATTGTATTATCATTTACGGCTTTAAGTTCCATTGGAAATAGTAATTGGTATGTGTTTGCGATATTGACAATGTATAGTATTGTATATATTTCGTTTAAACAATTTAAGAAACATAGTATGACTTCATGCGTACTATTTACCATTCTTTATATAGTTATGATGGATATAATAAAGGATCAAGCTTGGTGGTACAATATCATTCTTTGTTTTCCTGCAGGCATGATTCTATCTAAATATAAAGATCGGGTTTGTTCTATCATTCGAAAACCTGTATTCTTCGTATTTATGATTACTTTAGCTTTGATTCTATATATATTTCATTTAGATATTCTTGCATATGAAATAATTTCGATTGCGTTTTGTTTCTTGATCGTAGATCTATGTGCATATAAAGAAATTAAAAATGATTTGTTTCATTTCTTAGGTCAATATGTATTTGAAATCTATATTCTTCAAAGAATTTCTATGAACTTATTTGATCAATATTTAAATGACGGGATCTATCTAATTGTATGTATACTTGTCACTTTCATTCTTGCCTATAATTTTAAAAAGCTAGAGACAAAAGTGGATGGGTTACATATTTTTAAAAATTTTAGTTGACAAAAAATATCATTTTCCTGTATATTTTTTTGCGTACAAATCGTACAGAAATTGACCGCCTAGATATAGGCTAAGGCTACACGGACGGCCGGGTCAAATGCCGAAGACTTGTTGAAGAAGCAAGAACCGTATTTAGGGAATACGGAAGGGTGTTTACCCTTATTGATTGAGTTAAAAGCTCAGTTTTGTAAAGTACAATATACCTTATGAAATGGTCAATAAGCTGGAATTTCTGTTGCGAAAAGTATGCAGATAGATGATGGACAAAGATAGGTGTATATTGTGCGCCTATCTTTTTTTGTGTTGGTAAAGGAGAAAAGGAATATGAAAAAGATTTTACAAGCAAGCCTTAGTGCAGTATTAGTGTTGAGCCTAGTGGGTTGTGGTTCGACAAAAGAGAAAGCAGTTTATCAAGATTCGATTGATGCCTATGTGAATGAAATTGATATGGATTATGCGTATGACTTCACAAAAACATTGTCTACAGATACTTCATTACATGATAATTCACTTGGATTTAGAACGAGTGGTTCCGATGCAGAGCATAGAACCGCAAATTATTTGGCTAAGGAAATGAAGGCCATTGGTTTAAAGAATGTAGAAAAGATACCTGTGAATGTGGATAAGTGGCAATATAATGATGCTTCACTAACGATTGAAGGAACAGATATTGATTTGATGCCCGTATCGTATATGGTGAATGGTACAGATGAAAATGGGATTACAGCACAAATCGTAGATTGTGGTACTGGTTTTGCGAAAGACTATGAAGGAAAGGACGTTGAAGGTAAGATTGCATTAGTTGGAGTGGATCAATTTAATGAGTCTTGGATTGGTGGATATATCTATGAGGCGTATGAGCATGGCGCAAAAGCATTAGTCACATACGATTTAGATGGATATGGAAGATTTAGTGATGATGATCATCAAATTCAGGATGTTTGTGCAGAAGATATTATGCCTACGACAATCATCACAATGAGTGAGTACAAACAAATTAAAAAGGCTTTAAAACATGGCCATGATATGGCTACTTTAAAAGTGGATAGTGTGATGGAAGAAGGCAATGGTACAAGTTATGATGTGGTTGGATATATTCCTGGTAAGTCACATGATCAACAAATTATTTTTGCCGGACATTATGATATGTATTTTACCGGTTTTCAAGATGATTGTAGTGCCATTGGAACCATTATGTCGATGTCTAAGACAATGATCGATAGTGGTTATGTTCCTGAAAATGATATTGTGGTTGTTGCGCATGGTGCTGAAGAATGGGGTGCAACAGGCACTGAATTTGACTGGACAAGAGGTGCTTATGAATTGATCAACAATGTACATCCTGAGTGGGCTAATAAAACTTTAGCTTTATTTAACTTTGAATTGGATGCCTATGATGATGGTGCAGATACATTCATGGTGACTTGTGTTCCTGAATATGCTTCTTTAGTGAAAAGCTTAGTGGATTCAGGTGCATTGGATGGTGCTGTAAAAGAATATAAGAATGGTATTTCTACAAAGACATATGATACAACGACAATGGAAGATGGTGTTTCTTATCGTAATGCGGGAGTGCCTTATTTCTTGAATACAACGGATACTTGTTCTGGGGAAGCAAAGGATGATGGTGAATATAGTTGGACACAACTTCATTATCATACAGAATCCGATAATACGGATACGTATAGTGAAAAGGTGATGAAGGCTAATATTGCGGTATTTGGAAGTATGGCTATCGCCATCGATCAGCTTCCAGCTATGTCTTTAAATATGCAGGCTACCATTGATGATTTAAAGGAAAGCTTTAATGAAGATTTAGCTTTGGAAGCTGGTGTTTCTAAAAAGGATTGGGACAAGGCTTTAGCTGTTTTTGAAAAAGAAGTGGCTGCACTAAATAAAGAGGGTCAAGACATTAATGATCGTTATGTAAAGGCCGTAAACTCTAAATCGGATGTTACTTCGATTCAAAAAGAAGGAAAAGTCTACAATAAGAAAGTATTAGACTTATTTAAATATGTACAAGATAACTTTGTCGGAATTGTATTCTCGAGTGATGTAGTGATGAAACATGTGGGATATCAAAACAATATTGAATATATGGATGAAATCATTCAAGATTTAAAGAAAGACAAAGTAAAGGATGCCCTAGATGTGGCATACCAATTAAATGGTTTGTGTGAATACAACTATTACTTATTCTCACCGAATGCGGCTGCTAAAATTGATGCACATGCAGATAAGGCTGTTGAAAACAATAAGTGGTGGGGCAATGATAAAGGCTACTATTTCACAGACACAAAAAATGCTACAACATCTTTATTAAATAAAGAAGATGGAGATGATGTAAGTGAAGAAATCAAAGTATATGAAAGTGCTAGAACAAAACAGTTAGATTATTATAAAAAAGTCCTTGAAAATGAAATCTTGGCAATGAACAATATCAACCAATAAATACAATTTACCGAAAATTAGATTGTTAGAACTAATGGAAACATATATTGAGATAAGCCGTAGTAAATAGATACTATGGCTTTTATAAAAAAATAAAAAAATCCGGCCTCCATCTGGTTCTTGTCCAGGTAGGATTCCGGTTTGCGCATCTCGCGCCTTCGTCATACGTAATATAACATTTTTTTTAAATAATACAAAAAAATTAAATGGTTTGTGTGAATACAACTATTACTTATTCTCACCGAATGCAGCTGCTAAAATTGATGCACATGCAGATAAGGCAGTTGAAAACAATAAGTGGTGGGGCAATGATAAAGGCTACTATTTCACAGACACAAAAAATGCTACAACATCTTTATTAAATAAAGAAGATGGAGATGATGTAAGTGAAGAAATCAAAGTATATGAAAGTGCTAGAACAAAACAGTTAGATTCTTATAAAGAAGTGCTTGAAAATGAAGTCTTGGTAATGAACAAAATAGGTCAATAAATACAATAGCTTGGCATATTATGCCAGGCTTTTTTTGGTTATAAAATATACTTGTGAAATGTTCACATTTGTTCTTGAAAACAAGTTTTTCTTCGATGTATACTTAATCTAACTAACCATATGGTTATATGTTATAAAATGGGGAAAACATTATGAATAGATTAAAAAAATGCCTAGTGGGACTGCTTGCTTTTTCAATGGTTCTATCTGGTTGTGCAAAGGCAGATACAAAGATGGATGATCATCATCTAACCGTCTTTTTATGGGAGAGTCGACTTGTAAAAAATTTAGCACCATACATACGCTCGCAATACCCTGATATGGATATTGAATTTATTTCGGGAAATAATAATACAGATTTATATGAATATTACCAAGAACATGGACAATTACCCGACATTATTAGTGTGCGTCGTTTTTCAGGTACAGATTCAAAAGAACTACAACCGTATTTATTGGATTTAAGTTCATATGATATTGTTTCAAAATATTATTCGTATGCTTTGCAGTATTACTATAATAAGGATCAATCCATTCATTGGCTTCCTATATGTGGAATTCCACAAACAATGATCGCAAATAAAACGTTGTTTGATCAATATGGTATTGCTTTACCGACAAATTATGAAGAGTATGCAGAGGCTTGTCAAAAATTGAATGCTTTGGGCATTAAACCCAATTCCATGGATATGGGGGAAGACTGGTCTTGTCTAGAAGCTATTCAGGGTGGAGCTATTGATGAATTTACAAGTCTTGAAGGATTAGAGTGGAGAAGTAAGGCCGAAAGTGCCAAGGATAAGATCTCTTTTGATGAGACTATGGGACATCGAATCTTTTCAAAGACACATCAGTTTTTAAAGGATTCTTGTTTTACAGCCGAAGATGTAAACTTATCGATTGATGATGGTACAAATATGTTTGTTGAGAAAAAATCAGCTATATTCCATGGTACACCAGACATATATAAAACGCTTTCGAGTCAAATGAGTGATAGTGAACTTGTTCGTTTACCTTATTTTTCACAAACTTCAAATGATGGATATATCTATATGCATCCTTCTTTAAATGTGGCATTGAATAAAGATTTAGAGAACGACAAGACAAAATTAGATGCAGCATTAAAAGTATTGGATTGTATGATTTCTAAAAAAGGACAACAATTGATTGCGAATGGAACGGGTGTAATTTCATTTAATCCAGATGTTGAATCTATGATGAATGATGTCAAAGGACTCGAGGAATCTTTAAAGAATAATAATATTTATATTCGTTACTCGGCTCAAAAATCGTTTGCGGCTGCCAAAGAAGTTGTTCATGGATTATTAACTGGACAAATGGATGAAAATAGGGCGTATGATATTTTTTGCGAACTCATGAATACGAAGAGTGATCAAGAAAAGGCAATCGTTCATTTTGACAAGGAGTATTCCATTTATTTAAATGATAAATATGGTCGTGATGCACCATCTTCGATTTTGACAACGGTAAGAAAAGCATATGATGCCAAATTGGCATTTGTACCCTATTATTATTTTACTTCACCTATCTATAAGGGGGATTGTACGGCAAGTCAATTGGATTTAATGCTTTGTCACGATTCCAATACCTATGTCCATGTTAAAAAAATGAGTGGTAAAGAAATTTATGCGTTGGTAAAAGAATTGGATGTCAAAGACAAATACTCTTTGCCAATCGCATCTGGAATGAAGCTTGTATTTGATGAAAATTATAAATTAAAAGACATATTGGTAGATGGTGTATCGATTGATTTTGATAAGAAGTATTCGATTCTACTTTCAGATAGTACGGATGTATCCAATCCTTCTTTGGCAAGTGCATGGGTTAGTGTGATGTCAAAACAGGATCAACCATCAAAACCAGAAGATTATATAGAGATTGGAAAGTAAAATTATGCATAAGATGAAGAGTAAAAATAGATTTGTACCACTTCTTTTTGCGCTGTTGATTATAACGGCTGTTGCATCCCAAATTCTTTTTACGAAGATGAATTCATATATTGAAACCAATGGAAAATTGAGTCTAGACGCGGTGGATGAACAACTTCAACAGACATATGACCTTCAGTTGGATGCTTATTATAGTCAGCTTCATTTAATTGAGAATTATTTGATTCACGATTCAAATATATCTCTTGTAGAAAATCAACAGTTTCTAAATAGTTGGCAAAATGAATTGGACAGTCAAATCTTATTTATAAAAGAGAACGGTACAGCTATAAGGGCGGATGGCACTCGTTGTAGATTGGATATTTCCAATCCGTTATTAATGAATCTAAAAAATAATAGGAATATCGCAAAACTGATTCCATTAAGTTATAGACAAGAATCAGGAAGTGGATTCTTAATGGCTGTACCATGTGAAAAATATGATATTGATGGTGAGTCATATACAGCCATAGGTTCTGTCATGGATAGTAAAAAACTGAATTCCGTACTTAACTTAAATGGATATGATGGAAAAGCCTTTATTTTCATGGTAAATAAAGAGGGAACAGTGATTTATACAAACCAGTCAAAAAAGGAATTGGTACAAAATTATTCGTTGATCAAACATTTAAAAATGGAAGGTGCGATCAGTGATGAGCAGGCAGAAAAACTTGAAAAAGCGATTCAAAATGAGAAACAGGGTGTTGAGTTGTTAGGGAATGATAAACCATTTTATTTAGGATATCGCCCTATTCAAAATAATGATTCAATGCTTATATGCATTGTTTCAAAAGACATTGTAGACAATAGTTTAGTTAGCTATCAACGCATGGTATTGTTCATTGCCCTTATTATGGATGCTTTGATTTTATTCTTAATTATGGGATTGTCTTTAAGCATTTCAAAAATGAAGCTCACAAATCAAAAAATGAAATATGAAGAAAAAAATAAAGAGATTCAAGAAAAAAACTTAAAGGAATTAGCGAACATCAATAAGAATTTAAAGATAGCACAAAATGCAACTTCACAAGCTTTAGAAGCGGCTGAAAATGCCAATCGGGCAAAGACAGATTTCTTATCGAATATGTCGCATGATATTCGTACGCCAATGAACGCAATCGTAGGTATGACAACACTTCTTCAAAAGGATTGTGCAAATGAAGAAAAAGTGAAGGAATATGCGAAGAAGATTGAATTATCTTCAAAACATTTACTAGGCATTATCAATGATGTTCTAGACATGAATAAGATTGAGTCGGGTAAGACAACTTTAAATTATACAGATTTTTCAATCTTAGAATTTGTGGAACAAATCAATACGCTCTTTCGTCCTCAAATGGATGAAAAATATCAATCGTTTGAAATTCACGTGGAAAACATTTCACATGAGTGGGTACATGCAGATCGTGTTCGTCTGATGCAGATATTTAATAATCTATTATCGAATGCCGTTAAGTATACACAAAAAGGTGGACACATTCAGCTTTGGTTAGAAGAATTATCTTCAAAGTCTTCGGTATATGCCAAATATCGCTTTTTGGTCGTTGATAATGGTATGGGGATGGAAGAAAGTTTTAAAGATAAGATTTTTGATGCGTTCACAAGAGAAGTAAATAGCGTGACAAATAAAATTCAGGGGACGGGTCTTGGTATGGCCATCACAAAGAATTTATTGGATGCGATGGGCGGAACGATTGAGGTGGAAAGCGAAAAAGGTAAGGGAAGTTGTTTTGAAATCTTATTGGATTTAAAGATTGTCAAAGATCATGAAGTCGTGAGTACAAAACATGAAAATAGTATGGAGAGTATTTCTGGCATGAAATTCTTGTGTGCAGAAGATAATGAATTGAATGCGGAAATTCTTGAGGAATTATTGAAATATGAAGGAGCAAAATGTGTCATTTGTGAAAATGGTAAAGAGGTTGTAGAAACATTTAAACAATCCAAACCAGGCGAATATGACATGATTTTAATGGATATTCAAATGCCAATCATGAATGGATATGAGGCAACTGTAAAGATTCGTTTATTTGATCAAAATATTCCAATTATTGCGATGACGGCCAATGCTTTCAGTGAAGATATTCAACATTCCTTGTCAGTAGGTATGGATGCACATATTTCAAAACCAGTAGATATGCAGGTGTTGAAAAGTGTTGTACAAAACATAAAATCTGGCGGGGGGGGGCACCCCAAAAGGATATTACAGAAAACAAGTGAGGTAAGTTTGTGTTAATATATTCAAATTGGGTATGAATTGTTGTTAGAAACAAAGGATGAAGTGGGAATAGGGTTATGAAAAGTTTAGAGGAAAGACAGAAAATTTTGATTGTGGACGACTCCAAATTCAATCAGGAATTATTGATGGAAATATTGGGCGAAAACTATCAATATATCGTGGCCAGTGATGGCTTAGAGGCTATTTCCATTCTACAAAAGGATTGGACAATTGACTTAATGTTGTTGGATATCAATATGCCAAAAATGAATGGGTTTGAAGTTTTGGAATATATGAATAAGTATCAGTGGATTGAAGAATTTCCGATAATTGTGATTTCTGCAGAAGAAGAGACTTCAATTATTGAAAAGGCATATAATTTAGGAGTTGTTGAATATATTCAACGTCCTTTTGATGCGTTTATTATTAAACGAAGAGTTATGAATACACTTGTTTTATATGCCAATCAAAAACGATTGACCAATGTAGTAGTGAACCAGGTGTATGAAAAAGAAGAAAACAACAAGATTATGATTGGAATTTTGAGTAATGTCGTTGGTACATATAATAAGGAAAGTAAGGAGCACATCCTTCATATTCGTATTGCTACACAGATGCTTTTAAGAAGGTTAGTTGAGAAAACGGATGCGTATCCATTAACGGAGTCTGATATCACATTGATTGCGACGGCATCGTCTTTACATGATATTGGTAAGGTGTCAATCTCAAAGGATATTTTAAATAAGCCTGCAAAGCTGACGGATGAAGAGTATGAAATTATGAAGACACATACTTTACTTGGTGCAAAAATGATTCGTAGTATGGAATATCCAAATGATAATCCATTGGTTCAAATGGCTTATGAAATTTGTAGATGGCACCACGAACGCTTTGATGGAAAGGGCTATCCGGATGGTTTAGTGGGTAACGATATTCCTATTTCTGCTCAAGTTGTATCGGTTGCCGACGTATTTGATGCACTGACAAGTACGCGTGTATATAAAAAGGCCTATGATTATAGAACGGCCATTCAAATGATTTTGGATGGTAAGTGCGGATGTTTCAATCCGTTGTTACTCGAGTGTTTAAAAGAGATGGGTACAGATATTTATGTGGCTTTTAAAACGCAAAAGGATGATTATAAAGATTATCATGAGGCAAAAAAATTGTCTGGTGAAATATTAAAATCAGAAACATTGCCATATAATGATCATTCGCAACGTATCATTGATTTCTTGCAGGAAAAGATGGATTTTTTTGAATTGAGTCAATCTAAAGTCTTATTTGATTATAATCCATTAATTGGTGAGTTAACTATTATAGATCGAGAGAAAAATAAAAAGTATAAAAAGAGTACGTTGGAATTTGAGTCGTTTGATGTGAATGAAAAAGTGATTGAAAGAGTTAAAAAACATTTAAATGAAACTTCTGTGGAAAATAAAGAGTTTACTTTACAATTTAAAGAGTTAAATATAAAATTTCATACGTTGTGGTCTGGCTTGGATACAGATCAATATATTGGTGTGATTGGTCAAATAGATAGGAGGATATGATTTGAAAGGGAAACGAATAATTACAAGTTTATTGAGTCTATCTTTGCTTGTTTGTTTACTAAGTGGATGTAAGACAAGTGATTTAGAATCGGACGAATCCAATTTGCCTGTTATTACTTTAGGCAGTGATAATTATCCGCCTTACAACTATTTGAATGAGGATGGAAATCCTACAGGTATTGATGTGGATTTGGCAACCGAAGCTTTTAAGCGATTGGGATACAGAGTTGAAGTGGTTTATATTGATTGGGAAAAGAATAAGGAACTTTTAGAAAGTGGAAAAATCGACTGTATCATGGCATGTTTTTCTATGGAAGGAAGATTGAATGACTACAAGTGGGCTGGTCCATATATCGCAAGTCGTCAGGTGATTGCGGTCAATAAGGATAGTGATATTTATGCTTTGGATGATTTAAAAGGTAAAAATGTAGCTGTACAATCGACCACAAAGCCAGAAGGCATTTTATTAGAGGGCAATTATGATGTAGGTAACTTGATTAGTTTGAACCATAGAGAATTAATCTTTACATTCCTACAAAAAGGATATGTGGATGCGATTGGCGCTCATGAAGAATCAATCATTCAATATATGAAAGACTATAATGCCAATTTTCGTATTTTAGAAGAGCCATTGATGAAAGTAGGCGTGGGTGTAGCTTTTTCAAAAAATGATAAGCGTAATCTTTGTGAGAAGTTGGATCAAACATTAAACAAGATGAGAAAGGATGGCACTTCTAAAAAGATTATAGGTAAATATCTATCGAATCCGGAAAAGTATTTGGAGGTGGATGATTTTGCGTACTAAAAGTTGTTACTACCATATACTGACAGTGCTCCTTGGAGTTTGTATCATTTTTTCTTCTGCATTTTATTTGTTTCAAACACAAAAAGATGAAGCCGAAGCCAAGTTGGTAAAAATCGCAAATTATGTAAAGGTACAATGTTCGACTTATACACATTATAATGAGGCGAGTGAATCGAAGAGTTTGTTAAGAACGATTGAGAGTTGCCGTCAGCTTCAAACGAATATTCAAAGTCAAGTGGGTGCAGGAAAACCTATAGATCCAGCTTTTCTAAAGAATAATCTGAGTACGTTATGGTTAGATGGTATTCTTGTGTTGGATGAAAGTGGGAATATAGAAAGTTCATATAGTACGGATGATACGATGTTGAAACAAGTTCATACATATATCCGTAAAGATATTGTTTTGGATTACATGAATAATCCAGAAAGAACATATTCTCAACGTATTGAATTGGATGATGGTTCTCATTTTGATGTTGCGACATGTGCAAGAAGTGATGCACGAGGCATAGTCGTTTCTTATTATTATACTTCGGCTTATTTTGCGCAGAATTATAATTTAACACTTCAAAATCTATTAAAGGGATATAGTACAAAATCGGATGGAACCATTCTTGTTTGCGACGAGGGAAACATCATTGCCAGTAATGATAGATCACTACTTCAAGTTTCGACAAAGAACAATGAAGTTGTTCAATTCTTAAAGAAGAATAGGGATAGTCAGCATATGTATCATTTTAATAGTAAAGGTGTAGGCTATTATGGCATTATGTTGAAACAAAGTAATTATTATATCTTTGCCTATATTCCAGATCATGTGGTATTTGAAGGTGTTTTCACAAAATTAGTTGTGATTTTACTTGTATATATGTTGTTTGTGCTTGTGCTAAGATATATGGGGCATCGCAATAATCGTATAAGACAGGCTAAAGAACAAGAAAAAGAGAAGGCACACCAAGAAGAATTATTAATGGCAGCTAAAAAGGCAGAGGCGGCTAATGTTGCCAAAACTGAATTTCTTCAAAGAATGTCTCACGATATTCGTACTCCAATCAATGGAATCATTGGTATGGTTGAAGTTGGGGATCATTATAGTGATGATATTGAAAAGCAGGCTGATTGTCGTGCAAAGATCAAAGATGCTTCAAAGACATTACTCGAATTAGTCAATGAAGTATTGGATATGAGTAAGCTAGAGTCGGGTGAAATCGTCCTTGAAGAAGTTGGATTTAATATAGATAAGTTGAGTGATGAAACGATTGGAATAGTAGAAGAACTCGCAAAAGAGCGTAATATTCAGATTGTCAAAGAAAAAAATATTACCCATCCATATTTGATGGGAAGTCCAACCCATGTAAAGCGTGTATTAATGAATGTTCTTTCCAATGCCATTAAATACAATCGGGATAATGGATTTATCTATGTAAGTTATAAAGAACTTGAAACTAAAGAGCCATTCCATGTAATTGTTGAATTTATTTGTCGAGATACAGGTATTGGTATGTCCAAAAAATTTCAAAATAGAATTTTTGAGCCTTTTGCCCAAGAACATATAGGAAGTCGTTCTAAATATGTGGGTACTGGTTTGGGTATGCCAATCGCAAAAAGCCTTGTCGAAAAGATGGGTGGAACCATTGAATTTACAAGTCAAGAAGGTGTGGGTTCTCAATTTGTGATGCGCATTCCATTTAAAATTGATCAGGAACATAAAAATGAAAGAGTAAAAGAATCAGTTTCTGTATCGATTGAAGGACTTCATGTTCTACTTGTAGAAGATAATGAATTGAATATGGAAATTGCTAGGTTTATTATCGAAAATGAAGGGGCTAGAGTTACTTGTGCTACAAATGGTAAAGAAGCGGTGGATATCTATAAGAACGCACCCGAATCTTTTGACATTATCTTAATGGATATTATGATGCCGGAAATGGATGGCTTACAAGCCACTCAAGTGATTCGCTCATTTGATCATGATATTCCAATTGTGGCGATGACAGCCAATGCGTTTGCGGAAGATAAAATAAAGGCTAAAAAAGCAGGTATGAATGCACATGTATCAAAGCCTTTGGATAAAGATAAATTGATTCAAGTGATTTCGAGGTTGTGCGGTTATAAAAGAGTTTAGTGTTTTTAAATTTAGATGAAATATATGAACTGTTTTTATCTCTATGAAAATGTTGTAAGTAAAGGAGTTTTGACTATGAAGAAAGTGCTTTTTATTTGCCATGGGAACATATTCTAATATCAATAAACTGCTTTATATAAAGAATATTAAAAGAAATTAAGAGGATTTGTGCACCTTAAATGCACCTTTTGGATAACTTCATCAACAATATTGCTTGGCTTAAATGCTAAGCTTTTTGATTTAAGTATTCAGATACCTTAGGCGAGCTATAAATGTTATAGAAATCTGTTTTTAAGTCTTAGATGTCATAATGAATGTTTTTAGTATTATTTCATTATTCAAGTAGTTTTAGCATTTCTAAAACATCAATTCAGATGATAATATTTTATAAAATCTTTTACATTTTCTTCATCATACTCATATTTCTGGCCTTGAAAATCATTTGGATAACTTACATATTCAGATAATTCTTCTAAATGGCCATCTTCAGAATAATAAATAATTCGTCCATATTGGTACTCTCCACGATTATCATCTCCACCATATTCAACTAATACCATATTTCCATTTTCTGTAGAAATTATATTTGGAAAATACAAATCAGTTAAATTTTTGTTTGCAGATACCGTAAAAAATGCCTTAGAAACATTATTTAATCTATTTTTTTCCATTGGATCATATTTACTAATAATTTTAACTGGCAAGGAATATGTACCTTTATTTCCTGCACTGTCCTTTACACTATATTCAATATGGTAATCGCCTTCTTGGTGCTGTACAATATCAGATTTAATCTGTTTGATTTTCTTTGATATATCACCATCTACATTATCCACGGCTTTTAAGGAAAGTAATAAACGGTCGAAGTCAATAGTTTTGTTAGCTTCAAATGTTGGGCTTTCATCCGAGCAAGTAATTACCGGTTTTGTTTTATCTTTTTTTATTCTCTTTTTTAGTTTTTCTTCTTCTTTTTGTTTCTTTGCCAGTGCTTCATCAACACGATTGCTTTTTGTATCTGTACAAGCACACATAGTTATACCTAGCAAAGCAATTAAACCTACATTAAAAAATTTATACATACAAAAAATCTCCTATTTTTAAGTAATTTACAATACTATACTAGCATATTAATCAGTATTAAAGTTATATCTATAAAAAGTTTTGAATCGATGATATAATGAAACCAGCTTAGGAAAGAGGTTACAAATATGAAGTTATTACACAAATTTATGGCTGCAACCCTTGCAGTCTCCTTACTAGCAGGATGTTCATCAGAGCCAAAAAAAGAGGGACCACCATCTGATAAAGATTTTATTTTAAATGTATCAAAAGGATTGGAAGCACGATGGGAATTGGCAGATAATGAAAATACTGATAGTTATTCAAGTTCGGAATTACAAAAAGCATATACAAAATTTCTAAAAGCTGAAACAGATGCTGTTGGGAAAGAAAGCAAATACAAATTTAAAGATAAAGATTTGAAAAAAGTTGCTGATACATATTATAAAGGACTTAAATTACAAGAAGAAGGAATTCAATATGCTGGAACTGATGATTATACAAACCAAGCAAAAACGTGGGAATTAGGATATAACTACAGAGCTTTAGCTATTCACGAATTCGAAAAAGATTATGGATTGACTGTAAATTCAAAATATAAGAGCGATTTAGATGATTTTCTTTCTCAATATTCTGTTGCAAAAAAGGAAGTTGCAATTCAAGAATTTGTAGATAATTTACAAGAATCAATCCAATATACAAAAGATGAAAGTCAAAGTGATGAATACACAACATATTATTCAACAATTATTGAAAACACAACTGAATATACAATTGATTCGCTTTCAATCCAGTTAGATTTTCTTGATGGTTCAGGTGTTATTTTATATCAAGGAGATGATTATGTTTCAAATTTAACCGCTGGATCAAAAATTCAAAGTACAGTTTATTATGATGCTGAAAAAGGAGAACCATCTACTATAAAACCAATAATTACTGTATATTATAATTAAGATAATAAATTTAAATATATGTTATACAAAGGACAAAAAAAATTTTGTCCTTTTTGATTACTATTTTTGACATATAAACATGCAAATAAATTTACATGCATCTATATAATAAGACTGAATATTTAGTAAAGAAGAGAGGTTTTATTAATGGAAATTATTGATTTACAGATTAATGCTTATATAAGTATTGATTTAGTAATATTTAAATGCTAGGAATCTGCTATAATAGCATTAACAATACTTGGTAATAGGAAGAGGGAATTGAAGTGGCAGCTAATTATGATTTAATGCCTAATGAAGCAATTTTATTAAAGCAAAATCGTGTTGCACATGGAGGCGTATTATCAGCGTATATTCATGAACTAGTTTTAACAAATAAGAATTTAATTTTTGTCAATAAAGGTGTGTTAGGAAATATAAAAGGTATTTACAAATATCCGTTAAATCAAATAAAAATGTTTAACGGCATGCCACAGGCCATAATGGGAAAATTAGGAAATGGGACAGCAACTTTAGAAGTTTATTTTATTAATGGGCAGACCGAAGTATTTTATTTTGATGGCTTTAATAAAACAATTATAAAAAAATGGATCAAAGCAATTAGAAATACGGTAGGATCAGATGAAGAGTCACTTCATACATATGATGATTCAAATACTGTAAGTGAAGCGATTAAAGGATTAGGAAACCAAATAAATGGTTTGAAAAACAGTTTTATATCTACAGTTGAAGAAAAATCTAACATAACTATTCCTCCTTTACCAAGTTTTGTAGGAAAAGGAAATCAAATAACAAAAAAGTGCATTTCTTGTTCAGCACCTTTAACTGGTATAAAAGGACAAAAAGTACGGTGTAAATATTGCGATACGGATCAGGTGTTGTAGGAGGTTATTGAAATGGGTATAATTAAGGCTTTTTCTGGTTCTATAAATGGAACATTTGCAGATCAATGGAAAGATATAATTACAGCTGGTCAATTTGATGAGCATACAGTTGTGATGCCAGGAGTAAATAAAAGAACAAATAATGGACGTGGTTCAAATTTATATGGTTCAGATGGCATTATTACGAATGGATCAAAGATATATGTGCCTGAGAATACAGCAGCATTTATTTTTGATCAATCAAGAATTGAAGAAATGATTACTGAACCAGGCGGGTATGAATACCGTAATGGTCAAGATAGCGTTTTTGATGGTGGAAGTATATCTAATGCAATATTTGGGCAAATCAAAGACCGCATGGGATATGGAGGTATATCTTCAGATAATAAATCAGTAGCATTTATTAATTTGAGAGAAATTAGAGATATTAAATTTGGTACTAAAGGACCACAAACATATAATGATTTATTTTATGGAACAGATTTAGAAATATTCGCGTATGGATCTTTTACAGTAAAAATAACTGATCCAGAAGTGTTTATAAAAAACTATGTACCAGCAAATGTTTCTTATTATACATTCGATGATCCTAAAGTAAGAACTCAAATATTATCGGAATTTTTACAATCTTTTAACGTTGCTTTAAATTCTTTATCTAGTCAATTTAGAATTTCACAATTGCCTTCACAAGCTAATAACATTGCTAAAGAAATTTATGAAGATAAGGATAATGTTGGATCTTGGGAAGATAGATTTGGGTTTAAATTGATTAAAGTTGGAATAGAAAACATTGAGTTTACAGAAGAATCTAAACAACTTGTAAATCAATATTCAGCAAACAAAATGAATGTAAAGGCTTATGATGATGTATCGAAAAAAGCCTCTGACATAGCGGCACAACAAAAAATTGCAGAAGGAATTAAGAATAATGGTTTTGGAGATGCTGGTGGAATGCTATTCGGTATGAACTTTGCAAAAGGTTTAGATTCGAATGTTTCTGATAAACCAACTATGTCTTTTGATGAACAAATAGAGGCATTAAAAAAATTAAAGGAATTGATGGATGCAGGAATCTTAACACAAGAAGAATTTGATGCTAAGAAAAAAGAAGTGATGGGATTATAAATTTAGCCTTAAATGACCATAATTTCTTAATAAGAATATATTAAAGCAATCATAATTTAGAAAAAGATAGGCTCGTTAAAAAGAGCGCATCTTTTTGCATAAGGTATTCTAACTTTACTATAGCTTGTGTAGATTAAGCCGCCCATTGTATTTTAGTATTGGCGATTATTTATAGGATGATATATACTTTTTTTAAAAGAAAGTATGCACCTTTTAAAAGTAAAGATATAAAAGGTTATAAGAAGATATGAAAAGTTATATCAGTTAATAGTTTCTTGTTTTTAAAAATATGCTGTAAGTAAAGGAGTTTTGACTATGAAGAAAGTGCTTTTTATTTGCCATGGGAATATATTCTAATATCAATAAATTGCTTTATATAAAGAATATTAAAAGAAATTAAGAGGATTTGTGCACCTTAAATGCACCTTTTGGATAACTTCATCAACAAAATGAATTAAAGGTTTTTACGTTAAGTAAAATATTAATGTGTTTTGACAGTGCTTTCACTTAAAAGAAATCTTTGACAGCAACATTAAAAAGTGTATAATTATATTAACAGAACTCACCACGCCTCTGATTAATTCACGCGCAACCCGGTGGGACTTTTTTCATTTAGGGGTGTTTTATGTATCAGTATCCAAAACAAATATTAACAATAGGACAACAAGTGCAATCTTACGTAAATGCAGGAATGAAGATTACATCTCGTGAAGATGTAGAGAAAGCATTAAAATCAATTGGATTTTATCGTTTGAGAGGCTACTCATTTCCTTTATATGATAATGTTACAAAGAAGTATGTTCCTGGAACAAAGTTTGAAGACATTTTGAAATTATATCAATTTGATCAGAAATTATCTGCCTTAGTTTTCTTTATGATTTCTAAAATTGAGGTGGCTTTAAGAGTACGATTAATAGAGGCGTTACTTATATATGGTGAACCTCTTGTTTTGCAAGACTCATCTATTTTTAAAGAGAAAAAATTGTATTGGCAGAATATGTCTACGGTAGCGTCAGAAATTGCTCGTTCTAATGATGTATTTATTAAACATAATTTTGATAATCATGATGGAGAGGTGCCTGTATGGGCGATTGTTGAGGTTCTTTCTTTTGGAACGTTATCGAAAATAATTAAAAATTTGAAAACAGGTGTTGGAAGTTCATATTCTATCTTGGCGACTAATTACCAATATAAATCGAAAAAAGGAAATTTGGTAAATCCATCACAAAAAATGCTTACTTCATGGATACAGAGTGTTTCAATATTGCGTAATATGTGTGCTCATAATTCCAGAATCTATAATCGTACAATACATACGACGCCAGAGATTTTAGACGCAGATAAGGTTACACCACTGCCAATACATAATGGGTTATATCAAATTTTATTGGCAATGAAGTATTTACGCTCATCTGATGAAGAATGGACAGTATTTGTAGATGATTTCGATAATTTAATTAAAAGTTATAATGGCATAGTCAATCTTGCAGCAATGAATCTTCCATCAGATTGGAAAGTACATTTAACTGTATAAAACAATAAAGATGTTTAACTAAGCTTTTTTCTTAAACGGGTTAGTCATTCGGCGGAATGTTACAATATTAACATTTCGCTATTTTTATATATAGCTTTTTTGCAAATGCATGGTAAATAGAAAAACATGAAACATTGGTGGTATAATAAAATAGCTTGTAGAAAGGCAAGCTATTGAAGAGCTTCATGAGGTGAATAACCATATTTCTATATAAAAATTAAGTTTGCACCAAATAAAATTCAATTTGCACCTTATGTGCACCTTTTGATTAAAAAGATATGAAAAGTTATACAAACTTATAAGAAGTTACAAAAATAAGAGAAAAATAAAATTACCTTTACATAAAGGAAATGTGCTATATATAAAGGAGAATTTGATTATGATAAAAATATTATTCATATGCCATGGCAACATCTGTCGTAGTGTTAGTGCTGAGTACATTATGAAAGATTTGGCAAAGAAAAATGGGGTAGAACTATATGTTTCTAGTGCAGCTACAAGTCGTGAAGAGATTGGTAATGATATCTATCCTCCGGCTAAGCGTAAACTAAAAGAAAAGGGGATTCCATTTTCTAGACATTATGCAAGACAGGCTACAATGAGTGATTATTTGTCGTATGACTATTTGATTTGTATGGATGAAAATAATATGCGTAATTTAAATCGTATGTTTAATAATGATCCAGATCACAAGATCTATAAATTATTATCTAGAGATGTTTCAGATCCTTGGTACACCAATGATTTTGAAACGGCTTATAATGATATTTATGAAGGCTGTAAAGCTTGGTTGGAGAAATTATCATGAAACAGAATCTACATACACACTCCATCTTTTGTGATGGAAAAGATACGATTGAAGAAATGACTTTAGAAGCTATCTCAAAAGGCTTTGATATTCTAGGATTTTCAGGACATGGATATTTAAGTATAGATGATGGTTCAATGCGAGATACTAAGGGGTATATTTCTGAAGTTCAAAGAATTAAATCAAAATATTCTTCATCTATTCAAATTCATTTAGGGATTGAAGAAGATATGTTAGGAAGAATATCTGAAAAAGCTCCATTTGAATATGTGATTGGAAGTAAACATTTTTTAGGTGAGACTGCTGTGGATTATTCAAAGCCTGTATTTGATTCCTTGTTTGAATCGTATTCTGGTGACTATAAAAAGATGTGTAAAGACTACTATTCAGACTTATCCAATATGTATGATTGGCAAGAAGTGGATATCATTGGACACTTGGATTTGATTACCAAATATAATGAGGACGAATCCTATTTTAAATTTAATGATAAAGACTATATGAATATTGTTTGTGATTGTATTGATCGATTGTTGATCAACGATAAGATTTTTGAAGTGAATACAGGAGCCATCGCAAGAGGTTATCGTAAAACACCATATCCATCTAAGAATATATTGGAATATTTATACGCAAAGAATGCGCGTATTTGTCTAAACAGTGATTGTCATGATAAGAACTATTTGGATTGTGCTTTTGAATCTAGTTTAGACTTGATTCAATCTTGTGGATTTAAAGAACTGCAGATACTCACAAAAGATGGTTTTGTATCTGAAAAAATTAAATAGAATAAACAGTGAAGGTGTTCTTGTGATAATCAATTAGACCTTCACTTTTCATTTTAGAAAGCTCTTTTGATAAGGCACTTCGTTCTACATTTAAATAGTCAGCCATCTGTTGACGATCAAACGGAATCTTAAAGATAGAATTTTGTGTTTCTAGTTTCATAAACGATAAGTAAGACAACACTTTATTGCGAATGGTTTTGTTGGAAATATGGAATATGTGTTGTGACAACATTTTGTTCTTATTTGAAAGTATTTGAATCATTTGATCTTTTAATTCTGGGGATTTTTCTAAGGCTTGAACATCTAAAAATTGAATTGTACAATCCTCAACCGCTCTAACATATACATACATAGGTGTTTTGGTTAGGGCATAGCTTTCCGCAAACATTTGATTGAAACCTATATGTGACAATAGGGAAACATTGCCTAAAAAGTCTACTGTTTCTATGACAACACTTCCTTCTTTGACAATGCCAATGGCTTGTGGAATATCTTCCATATGATAAATAATCTCATTTTTCTTGTATTGTTTGAATGTTGAACCCATAAATATCTTCCTTTCGTTGTTTAAACAACATAAATTGATTGTATTATACACTAAAATAAGATTATAAGAAATGAGGATGATTTTATGTTAAGAAAAATTATACAAATTGATGAAGATAAATGTACAGGATGCGGTATCTGTGTGGATGCCTGTCATGAAGGAGCCATTGGCTTAGTGAATGGAAAAGCGAAATTAATGCGAGATGATTATTGTGATGGACTAGGGGATTGTTTACCTACATGTCCTACAGGTGCTATTTCATTTATTGAAAAAGATACTTTAGCCTATGATGAAGAGGCTGTAAAAAAGAATATGGAAAAGCGCATGCAAGAATCGGGCACCATGCATACAGGATGTCCTGGATCTATGATGCATACACTGAATCCAGTTGTATCAAGTCCATCGATTGATGTATCAAGTCAACTAACATCTTGGCCTGTTCAAATTAAGCTAGCACCTATCAACGCACCATTCTTTCAACATGCCAAGCTTTTAATAGCTGCGGATTGTACTGCTTATGCCTATGCCAATTTCCATCAGGAATTTATGAAAAATAAAGTGACTCTAATAGGATGTCCAAAACTTGATGGTGTGGATTATTCAGAAAAGCTTTGCAATATTATTCGTATGAATTCGATTGAAAGTGTAACCATTGTTCGTATGGAAGTACCTTGTTGTGGTGGGCTTGAAAATGCGGTTAAGAAAGCTTTGCAGGAAAGTAAAAAGTTCATTCCTTGGCAAGTTGTCACAATTTCAATAGATGGAAAAATTTTAGATTAAACCTTAAAAAAGTGCAGTTAACGTGTCAGATATTGCACTTTTTTTATTTTATGACACGTTAAAAAGTATCACCGTAGCGATACTTTAATGATTAGTCTTTAGTGATTTCTTTGTAGCTAGCTAGACCATAAGCACTATCTGCAAGTGTACCCGCATTGACAATAGCTTGTTCCATAGCTTTAACGGCCATGATTCCAACTAAATCTTGTTCTGCAGGCACTTTATTGGATGTCATCGCAAAAATAGTATCTCCATCACTTGAAGTGTGGACGGGACGAATACATCTTGCATATCCATTATGGGCCATACTTGCGATTTTATTCATTTGTGCTTTATTTAAGTCTGCATTTGTGATGATACAACCAATTGTCGTATTCATACCACAAGAATTAATCATCTTTTCAGCTGCCTTTAAGATTTCATCTTCACTAAACAATCTTGTGTTTGTATTTCGATCATAGATACCTGCAATTGGTTTGTCTGAATTTGGGTAGAAAATATCTCCACACGCATTGACGGCTACAATAGCTCCTACTTTTAATGGACCTATTTGTAGGGCCGAAAATCCAAGTCCTGCCTTCATCGCATATTGAGGGCCAAAAAATTTACCAACACTAGCCCCTGTTCCTGCACCGACATTTCCTTGTTTTGGATCATTTTTTTCCGCTTCCATACAAGCATCATATCCCATTTTTTTATTTGGATATGCCTTAGAATTACCTACACCACAATCAAATAGACAAGCTTCACATACGATGGGAATATAGATGTTTTTCATGTCAAAACCAATTTCGTGTTCACTCAAATACTGCATAACACCACTGCTTGATTCTAAACCAAAGGCACTACCACCTGATAAAGTCACCGCATGAATTTTTTGAACCATGTTTTTTGGATTCAATAAATCTGTTTCACGAGTGGCAGGACCACCACCGCGTACGTCTACACCAGCTGTAGCTCCTTCTTTGCATAAGATGACTGTGCAGCCAGTCGCATTTTCTGTATCTTGTGCACTACCAATTTGAAATCCTTCGATTTCATTGATTTGAATTGTCTTCATTTTTGATCTCCTTTAATTCATATAAATCATTTCTACGCACCTTCCAATAAGGCATTCTTTTCCTTACTTTATCAATGTCATTTAAATCGATATCTACAACTTTGCAGGCTTCTTCTTCACCCAACTCCACTACAATATTGCCAAAACCATCTACAAGCATAGAATGGCCTCCTGAAGTATAGTTTTTATATGTATACTTAGCTGGGGCAACCCCACATAAAAAGACTTCATTTTCTAAGGCACGTGTTTGTGTGAATAACTTCCAATGCTTTTTTGTAGCCTGTTCATTAAAGGCGGCCGGACAAAATAGAATTTGTGCTCCATTTTGAGCTAAAATTCTAGATACTTCTGGAAAACGAATGTCGTAACATAATAAAATACCGCATTTTCCCCATGGCGTATCGAAACATTGAAGGTGATTTCCTGGTACAAATACTTCATTTTCACAATAATCTTGTTTGTTGTGGAATTCAAAAAGATGTGTTTTGTCATACGAACAAACAATGTCACCATCGCTATTTAATATGTAACAACGATTGTATTTGTTTGTACAAATGGAACCTGCAACGATCCATATTTTATTTGTTCGAGCGGTTTCTTTTAATGCTTCTAAACTTTCATCATGACGCAAATACGCTGTTTTAAGTGCATCATTATGATAGGGACAGTTCCACATTTCTGGTAGAACTAAAATATCGCAGTCTGGAATGTCTTTTAGTTTAGCTATGTTTAGTTGATTATCCATTGAAACAGACATTTGGTACATACAGATCTTCATATAGTTTATGATAGGCGAAAAATGATTTCTTTTCAAGATGTGCAAAGACTAACATGTGTTATTTACTACTGGTTTGAAATCGTTTACAATCAATTTAGGAGGGTTTGTATCATGTATAAAATTATAGAAGTAAAACAAAGTGTATTTGAAGATAATAATAAAGATGCGAATAAATTAAGAGAAGAATGTAAAGATAAAGGTGTGTTCTTATTAAATATTATGTCAAGTCCAGGAGCGGGTAAGACAACAACTCTATCTAGAACGTTAGAAAGATTAAAAGATAGAATGAGAATTGGTATTATGGAAGCGGATATTGATAGTGATGTAGATGCCAAAACAATCAGTGAATATGGCGTACGCACGATTCAACTACACACAGGTGGTATGTGTCATTTAGACGCAGATATGACTCGTCAAGGACTGCATGAAATGGGTATGGAAGATTTAGATTTGGCTGTACTTGAAAATGTAGGAAATTTAGTATGTCCTGCTGAATTTGACACGGGATCCACTAAAAATGTGGCTATTTTAAGTGTTCCAGAAGGAGACGACAAACCTTTAAAATATCCATTGATGTTTCAAGTGTGTGATGTGGTTCTAATTAATAAGATGGATGTATTGCCATACTTTGATTTTGATGTAGAGAAATGTAAAGAGAATATTTTGTACCGTAATCCAAATGCGAAAATTTTTGAGGTGTGCGCGAAAACGGGTGAGGGAATTGATGACTGGTGTAATTGGCTTGAAAATGAAGTAAAGGCCTGGAAGGAATAATATGACATATCGAGATAATATTGATAAATTGGCAAGGCGTATCACAGATCGTATTCCGGCTAAAGTGAAAAAATTATCCCAAATGGATCCTGAATATGAGTGTCTAAATGAAATCTTAAATGATGAACAATGTGATTTATGTTTGTGTTTTGAAGTACGTAAACCACTTTCTTTTGAAGAAGTAGTGAAAAAAAGTGGATGGCCAGCTGGTAGAGTGAATCGTGTATTAAATGAAGTGTGCGACATTGGAATGATTGAATACAATTGGGAAAATGAGGATCACCACAAACAGTTTGTGCTTCCTCAGTTTGTTCCTGGAGCAGCTGAATTTATGGTTATGAATAAAGATCTTGTTGAAGAACATCCAATTGTTGCGGATTTCTTTGAAAAGATGACACGATTACCACTTGAAAAAGTAACGCCAATGGTTCCTCCTGGAGGAGCAGGCATTGGTATGCATGTTATTCCTGTAGAAAAGGCGATTCATGCTAATCAAGAAGCGGTAAGTGTAGAAAAGATTTCGCATTGGTTGAATAAATACGATAAATATGCACTTTCTCCATGTTCATGTAGAAGACAACAACGTGTTAGAGGAGAAGGAACGGGCGATGTAGAAGCCGATGTTTGTATTGCGGTAGGAGATATGGCTGACTATGTTGTACAGACAAACAAGGGTGGACATTATTGTACGTATGAAGAGGTTATTGAGACTTTAGAGCGTTGTGAAAGAAAAGGATATGTACATCAGATTACCAATATTGATGGAGAAGATAAAATTTTTGCGATATGTAATTGCGCACATGGTGTCTGTAACGCATTAAGAACAAGTCAATTGTTCAATACGCCAAATATGTCGGCAAGTGCTTATAGGGCGCATGTGGATAGTGAAAAATGTGTTGCGTGTGGAAAGTGTGTGGAAATTTGTCCAGTGGGTGCGGCAAAATTAGGACAAAAATTATGTACAAAAGCAGGTCCAGTTACATATCCTAAACAAGAACTTCCAGATGATGTAAAGTGGGGTCCAGAAAAGTGGAATTGGAACTTTAGAGATACAGCTAAAGTCAATTGTTATGAAACTGGAACATCACCATGTAAGAGTGCATGTCCTGCACATTTACCGGTTCAAGGCTATATTAAGATGGCAAAAGAAGGTCGCTATATGGATGCATTAAAGTTAATTAAAGACTTTAATCCATTTCCAGCCGTATGTGGAGCTATTTGTAACAGAAGGTGTGAACAACAATGTACACGTGGATTGATTGATGAGCCTTTGGCTATTGATGAAATCAAGAAGTTTATTGCTGAACAGGAACTTCATGAAGATAAACGATATATTCCTTTGTGTGAAAATGTCGAAGGCAAATTTTTCACGAATAAGATGGCCATTATTGGTGCAGGTCCTGCTGGTATGAGTGCAGCTTATTATTTAAGAATGATGGGCTATCCTGTTACAATATTCGAAAAGGAAGAAAAACCAGGCGGTATGTTGGTATATGGAATTCCTTCTTTTAGATTAGAAAAGTCTGTGATTGAGGCTGAAATTGAAGTGTTAAAAGCTATGGGCATTGAGTTTAAGTGTGGCATAGAAGTAGGTAAAGATGTTACTTTGGATGATTTAAGAAATGAGGGATATGAAGCATTCTATGTGGCTATTGGTGCTCAAGGATCTAGAAAACTAAACATTCCAGGCGAAGATAATGATATGGTTGAATCTGGAATTGATTTCTTGCGTAAGGTGAATAAAACAGAAGATTCAAATTTAATTTCAGGTGATGTCGTTGTCGTTGGAGGTGGAAATGTTGCGATAGATGTAGCTCGTACTGCATTAAGAAGTGGAGCTGAAAAAGTTCATTTATATTCTTTGGAACAAGAAGCTGAAATGCCGGCAAGTTTTGAGGAAGTACAAGAGGCAAAAAAAGAGGGTATAATTCTTCATTGTGGATGGGGTCCAAAGGAAATTTTAGAAGATTCGATTGTGTTTAAGCAATGTGTAAGTGTAAAGGATGAAACGGGAAGATTTAATCCAAGCTATGATGAAAATGTTTTGGAAACTATACAATGTAGTCATGTATTACTTTCGATTGGACAAAGTATTGTTCCAATTCAAGGATTCGATGTAGAAGTCAATCCAAATGGAACAATCAAAGCGGATGGAACAACACTTCAAACATCTGTTGAAGATGTATTTGCGGGTGGTGACGTGTATACAGGTCCAAAATTTGCGATTGATGCGATTAGCCATGGTAAAGAAGCGGCAGAATCGATGCATCGTTTTGTTCATAAGGGTCATTCTTTGACAATTGGAAGAGACTTACACTTGTTTAATGAATTTGATAAAAATAATGCATTGATTGATATTGATTTTGATCATGCCAAACGTCAGATACCTGGTATTAAAAAGGGTTTGGGTGAAAAATCATTTAGAGACTTACGTTCTACATTTACAGAAGAACAAGTTAAGATTGAAGCCAATCGATGTCTAGGATGTGGTGCAAGTATAGTCGATACAAATAAGTGTATTGGTTGTGGCTTGTGTACGACAAAATGTGAATTTGATGCGATCCACTTAACGCGTGATATCAAAGATGGTGCAAGAATGGTTAAGGCGGAAGATAAGATGAAGGCTATATTGCCATATGCGGCTAAGCGTCAAATTAAGATTATTCGCAATAAGAAGAAATAGTATGCATGAATTAGGGATTGTTGTACATATTTCAAAAATATTAGAAGAACTTGCACAAGAAAATAATATTACAGATATTCGTAGAGTGACTTTACAGATTGGAAAAGTAAGTGGAATTGTTCCTGAGTATTTAGTGGATTGTTGGAAATATTATAGGAAGAAGGTTCCTTTAATTGAAAACTCTTCACTAGAATATGAGTGGATTGAAGCTGTTACGATTTGTAATGAATGTGAAAAAACATATGATACGATTCAATATGGAAGAAAATGTCCATATTGTAAGAGTGAACATACAGTTCTTCTTCAAGGTAATGAGTGTCTCATTAAACAGATTGAAGCTGAATAAGCGTCGAAAGGCGCTTTTTTTGTGCAAAAATTTAAAAATTATTCGAAAAAGTATCTTTTTTTTCGTATATGAGTATGTAGGAAATGCCTACTAGAAAGAGGTGCTCATGAGAAGCGCAAATTTATTAAATGATTTCGCCTTTAAATATGTGTTTGGCGAAGATTGTAAAGAGGCTAATGATGCTTTAAAATCATTACTTACAGTGTTTTTAAAACGGAAAGTGAATCATGTAGTTGTAAAGAATTCAGAAATGGTAAAAGACTATACTAAAATGAAAAGTCCTCGGTTGGATCTATTAGTTGAATTTGATGATCAAACGACGGTGGATTTAGAAATGCAGTTAAGACAGACCAAAGATAATTTACTCAATCGATTTAATTATTATTTGGCTAGACTTCATGGTTCACAAGACATGGAAGGAAAAAGTTATAGTCAATTAAAGGAAACTATTGTGATGGTATTCTTTAATTTGATAATTGCTGATGATGATGACATTTGTAGTTTATACACAATGAGAAAATACAGTGGCATTCCTTTAGTGAAAGATGAAAAAGAAGATCGTATGAAGTTAATGACAATAGAAATGCCAAAAGTGGATTTAAATAAACCACTTGAAGACATGAATGAACAGGAGAAAATGATTTATTACTTTTTGAATTGCCATAAAGGATTGGATGATAGTAAAATTAAGGTGATGATAGAAAGTGATGGGATGATTCAAATGTTGGAGAAGCGTGTAGAAACGATATCGGATGATCGTTGGAAGAAAATAATAGAAGATTTTCAAAAGCTGCATGAAAATGAAGAACGAATTGAACTACAGCTTGAACTTGAAGAAGCTCAAAGACAGATGAAAGAAGCTCGTAAAGACAAAGAAGAGGCTCGTAAAGACAAAGAAGAGGCTCGTAAAGACAAAGAAGAGGCTCGTAAAGAAAAAGAAGAAGCTCATAAAGAGAAAGAAGAAGCTCATAAAGAGAAAGAAGAAGCAAGAAAGGCTATACTAGAAGCTGATAAGAAAGTGAAACAAATGGTTTGCAAGATGTATGAAGATGGTTTTACTCTTGAACAAATATCTGCGTATTGTTCACTAAATGTGGATGAAATTGAGTTGTTGATAAAATCTTAAAATTTTCTGTTGCAATTAAAAAAATGTTTGTTTATAATAGAGCCATCCTTTGTAGAGGCAATGAAAAGAAGAAGTAGTCGTGGATGCTGCTGATAGTGAGTTCCTGATGGTGGAAATGGAACAGTAAGCACAGGGTGAACGTGTCTTAGAGCTAAGCTTTCGAAGATTGAGGAAGCTTCGGATACTCCCGTTATGAGTTAAGGGCCTGTACTTTTGTGCAGGAAATAAGGTGGTACCGCGATTTTATAGTCGTCCTTGTATATTCAAGGACGGCTTTTTTTATTAGAAAGGAATAGGACAACATGAAAAAAGGATTTAAATTAGTTTCGACATTTTTAGTAAGTTTTATGATTATGATGTCTAGTATTATGCCTGCATTTGCCGATGAAACAGACACATCAACTACAGGTGATTTATTAGATAAAATTCAAGAAAGAGGAGAATTAGTTGTGGGAACATCTCCAGATTTCCCTCCTAATGAATTTATTGATTCGACAAAAACAGGACAAGCTCAATATGTTGGTTCTGATATTGAATTGGCAAAATATATCGCAAAAAAGATGGGCGTTAAATTAACAATCAAAGCATCAAGTTTCGATACTGTTTTGGCAAACCTTCAAACTGAAGAAATTGACTTGGCTATTACAGGATTAGCCTATACACCAGCACGTGCTCAACAGATGGAAATGTCTATTGGATACAATATGACAGAAGACACGGGTGGACAGGCTGTTATTATTTCTAAAAAAGATGAAGAGAAATATAAAAAATTAACAGATTTAACGGGCTTAAAAGTAGCTGCTCAACAGGGTTCAATCCAGCAACAATATACCGAAGATCAAATTCCAGACGCAAAACTACAATCGATTTCAAGTATTGATGATGGTGTTGCCCTATTAAAGAATGGGACTGTACAAGCCGTTGCATGTTCGGAAGGTACAGCTGATGAATATATTGAAAAGAACTCTGAACTTGCGAAGTTAGATGAATTATTTAATATTGATCAAGATTATGCAGGTAACCGTGTAGGTGCTCCTTTAGGCGAAAAAAGATTGATGAAGGAAGTCAATAAAATCTTAAAGGAAGTTAATAAAAAAGGTTTGTATGAAAAATGGTATAAAGCAGCTAAGAAACAAAGTAGTGAACAATTCACATTGACTGCAACTGGATTCTTTGGAACATGTGTTCAAATTGTACAATATTGTTGGCCACAATTATTAAAAGGTCTAGGAGTTACTTTAGGACTTGCAGCTATAACTGTTATCTTTGGTACAATTATTGGTGGATTATTTGCTCTTGTAAAATTATCAAAGAATAAGATTGTACAAGCAATTGCCGGTGTATATGTAGAATTGATTCGTGGAACACCATTGTTGCTACAATTGTGGTTATTCATTAATATTTTCTCTTATTTGACAAATGGAAAGATGCCAATGATCGTCAGTGTAATCATTGCGCTGATTATTAACTCGAGTGCATATGTCGCTGAAATCATCCGTTCAGGTATTCAGTCAGTGGATAAAGGTCAAAGAGAAGCGGCTAAATCATTGGGTATGTCGAATGTACATATGATGACTAAAATCATTATTCCTCAAGCTATCAAAAATATCTTGCCTGCATTAGGTAATGAATTCGTTATGATGATCAAGGAAACATCTTTGGCAAGTACATTCTATATTGGTGAATTAATGACTGTTAATAGCGTAATTAAATCCGCTACTTATAAATCCATTGAACCATTAGTAATTGTTGGTTTGATTTACTTTATCGTTACATATTCATTATCAAAATTAATTAAATACATGGAAGGGAAGTTGAGTGTCAGTGACTAAGGAACTAATTGTTGTAAAAGACTTACATAAAAATTTTGGAGATCTTGAAGTATTAAAAGGAATTGATCAAACAATCCATCAAGGAGAAGTTGTTAGTATTATTGGACCTAGTGGTTCAGGAAAATCGACTTTCTTACGTTGTCTAAATTTATTAGAAAAACCAACAAGTGGACAAATCATTTTTGAAGGGGTGGATATAGCAGCCGAAAATGTGGATATTGATACACACCGTAAAAAGATTGGGATGATCTTCCAACACTTTAATGTATTTCCACATTTAACAGTTTTAGAAAATATTACGATTACCCCCATCTTAGAACTTAAAACACCAAAGGCAGAAGCTGAAAAAGAAGCGATTGAATTGCTTAAAAAGGTTGGCTTAGAAGATAAGAAAGATGAATATCCAAGAAAATTATCTGGTGGACAAAAACAGCGTCTAGCTATTGTTCGTGCTTTAGCAATGCATCCGGATGTGATTCTATGTGATGAACCAACAAGTGCACTTGATCCAGAAATGGTAAAAGGTGTATTAGAAGTAATCAAAGAATTAGCAAACCAAGGAATGACAATCGTGATTGTAACTCATGAAATGGGCTTTGCCCGCGAAACAAGTGATCGCGTATTATTTATGGATGAAGGTATTATTCAAGAACAAGGTACTCCAGAAGATATTTTTGAACACCCACAAAATCCTAGAACCATCAAATTTTTATCGCAGGTACTATAAGCTTGGGCATATGCTCAAGCTTTTCTTATGGTATAATCTAATAAAATGGAGGAAATTGATATGAATTCAGAATGGTCATTAGACGTATTGTACAAGGGATTTGATGATCCTAAATTTAGTGAAGATCTAACATCTTTTGAAAAGAAGGCAAAAGAATTGGATGAACTTTCAAAGACTTTAAGTCATGAAAATGAGAAGGAAGATTTGATTCGAATTGTTAAGGCTTTAGAAGAATTTGAACTTTTGGAAAAACATTTAAGCTGCTTTGGATTTTTGAGCCAATCCACAAATACGGCAAATACGAAAGCAGCAGCAGCCATTGATAAAGTAGCTACCATCGCAAGTACAGCGAGTAAGGCTATGGCTGTATTCTCTCGCTATATTTCGGATATGAAAGATTTGAACAGCTATTTAGATTGTCCAGAACTTTGCGAATACAAATATTTCTTAAATGATATTCATGAAAGCGGAAAATATTTGTTAAGTGAAGACGTAGAGGAAGCACTTGCCAAAATGAATATTTCTGGTGGTTCAGCTTGGGAAAAGCAACAAAGCCTTTTAACAAGCTCACTTGAAGTGGAATATGATGGTAAGAAGTTGCCATTGGCTTCTGTTCGTAACCTTGCTTATGATGCATCTAAAGAAGTTCGTAAAGCTGCCTATGAAGCAGAAATCAAAAGTTATGCACCTATTGCGGATGCCGTTAGTTTCTCATTGAATAATATTAAACTACAAGTTATCACTGAAGCAAAAATGCGTGGATATACAAGTCCAATGGATATGACACTACACCAGTCTCATGTATCCCAGAAAACATTAGACGCACTTTTAAGTGCAATGCAGAAATACTTGCCAGTATTCCATAAGTATTTGAAAAGAAAAGCTGAAATACTTGGATATGAAAATGGCCTTCCTTGGTATGAATTATTTGCACCAGTCGGAAAATCAGCTACTACAAGTTTTACCCCTGAAACTACAAAAGAATATTTAGTAAATCATTTTAGACCATTCTGTGATGAATTGGCCGATATGATGGAAGAAGCTTTTGACAATAACTGGATTGATTTTTATCCACACAAAGGAAAAGTGGGTGGAGCCTTCTGTTGTAATATGCCATTTGTGAAACAATCACGCGTATTAACTAACTTTGATGGTGGACTTGGAGATGTCGTTACGTTGGCTCATGAACTTGGACATGCATATCATGGATTGAATATTGAAAGTCACAAACCGTTGAATTGGGAATATTCTATGCCAGTTGCAGAAACGGCAAGTACATTTAATGAAAATATCATTATGAATGCAGTAATTGATGAAACGGAAGATAAAGAAGTAAAACTAGGCTTGATTGAAAACCAACTTCAAGATCTATGTCAGATCATCTGTGATATTTATTCGCGTTACTTATTTGAAAAAGCCGTGTTTGATCGTAGAAGCGATGAATTCTTATTTACAGATCAATTGAATGAAATTATGTTGGACGCACAAAAACAAGCTTATGGCGATGGACTTGATCCAACTTGTTTACATCCATATATGTGGGTATGTAAGTCACACTATTATTCTTCAGATTTAAGCTATTATAACTGGCCATATGCCTTTGGTGGATTGTTTGCGCGTGGATTGATTGTAAAATATCAAGAAATGGGAAAAGAAGAATTTGTTCCAAAATATAAAGAGATGTTACACACAACAACCGTTGCTTCTGTAGAAGATACAGCTTCAGTATTAGGTATTGATCTAACGGATGAAGCTTTCTGGATTTCTGCATTGGAAACCGCAAAATCAAGAATTGAAGAATTTATCGAATTATCGAAATAATTGCTTGGAAACAAGCAATTTTTTTCTGCAAAAGTTCACAAATGATGATATAATCTATTGCGTTCGAATTTTTTCAAGGAGAGATTTAATGAGTACAGAAATGTTAATGAAAAATAGAGAACGTTTTATCAAAAACGTAAATAGTAATGAGAATGGTGCAGCTGCACTTTCTCTAAGATTATTTTGTTATGCTAGATTTATGGCAGTAAAAAACCCGTATGCAGAAACGCATGACTGGGTATATGAAAACGAATTGACAAATGCCCAAGCCAATCAATATGTATTCCGTTTATTGGATGAAAGTACAGAAAGGCCATCTATGGATATGTTGATTCGTAAATTAAAAAGTGTTCGTTTGGTTCGTGATAGTGAAATGAATGGCAGAAAAATTTATGTTATTAAATTCACAGATATCGAAATGGAAGAATTGATGAATAAGAGTATTATTGATAAACCAAGCGATAAGTTATTAAAAGAAAAGAAGTCTTCTGTAAAGAATGAAAAAGAAGAAGTGGTGAATTCATCTTGGAAAGAGGTATTCTTAAAAAATAGTAAAGGTGAAAATTTACAGATACTTCGATTCTGGTTCTATATACAGTATAATGCAGAAAAGAATGGGAAGAAGTATATTTCAAAAAGCCAGGCATTAAGTGAAGGAGCTATTGAATATGTGTATAAGGGAATCCCTAAAAAGATGGATGTTCTAAAAGATTTATTCGCATTGATGAAACAATTAAAACTAGTTAAAGAAGATGTTGTTAAAAATGAGATTGTGCTTCGTCCAGCCAAATTAGAGGGTATAGAAATTAAGGATTATATAAAGGATAAGCCAGTAGATTTAAATAGTTTTAACTATACGAATGTATAAGAAAATGACGAGATTAGTTCTCGTCATTTTTATATATTTTATAATCGTTTTTGCCTGTTCGTTTTGTTTGATACAAGGCATGATCGGCATGGCGATATAATTCCATAAAAGTAGTGCCATTACTAGGGGCGAATGCCATTCCAACACTGATGGAAAGTTTAAAGTCTTGTAGTTCTTCAATCTTTAATGTATTGACTTTCTTTAGTAAAGATTGAATTCTTGATTCGGCAATATGTTCATCTTCGATTAGAATGATAAATTCGTCGCCACCAATTCTTCCAACAATATCCGTTTGTCTAAAATGATTTTTAAATAGGTCACTCAAATTTTTTAATACTTTATCACCTACGGCATGTCCATAATTATCATTCACCGATTTAAAATCATCCACATCCAAGATCAAGAAACAGAAGTGTTCATGATTCTTAAGTTTTTGATCAATGAGTTTTTGTGTTGTTTCTTTATTAAAAACGGAAGTTAATGGATCAATTTCAGATAAATGAATCAAATATTTATTTTCTCTTGAATTTGAGTGAGCCAAATAAATCATCAAGCTGAGTACAATCAAGCCTAAAAATGTTGCCAACAAAGTTTCATAATGCTTAATAAATGTGTAAGATTCTTGATCAACAATAAAACTTTTTCCTTGTTCATCAAACAAATCATCAAACAACATATTTCCTAGTTTTGTGACATTATAAGAACCGCCCACAACACCTATGACTTGATTGTTCTTATAAATAGGAACACTTAAAATAACGCGTGTTTGTTGATCAACACTACTTTCTAAGGGGTCTGAAAGAGATTGTTTGCCTTGCATCGATTCTTTAAAATATCTTCGATGTGCAACATTTTTAACTACATTATTATCATATAGTGCATTTCCATCTGAATCTATGATTGCGGTACGATTTAAGTCTGTGTTTTCCATGAAGGCTTTGATTAAAGATATATTATTTTCTGAAAATAGGTCTTCAGACTTTGATAATTCTTGTGCTAGTACATTTAAATAGGAATAGTTAATATTCAAAATTGTATTTAAGTGCTCGCTTTGTTGAGTCACATTGGTAATTAATGTTTCTCTTGAATTTTTTTCAATGGAAGATTGAACAACATTAAAAAATATAGAAATTCCAATCACAAGAGTTATGATGAAAATGGTAATTGCGTAAATATAGTTTTTAACGAAATTTTTTTGTTCGAAATATTTATTTTTCATATGGAACTCCTTTTTCTAATTATACCAAGAAAAATGGTAAAGGAATATCAAATTATATAAGACTAACCATAATTTGTGAAATCAATCACATTTTAGTGTATTATATAAGATATAAAGAAATTTGCTCCCAACATTAAGAGAATTCTGCGTGAAAGGTGCTTATGAGAATTTGTAAGTATAACTATAGCTATGCTCTTTTTGTGTGGAGTATAGCTTTTCTTTTGGAAGGAGCTGAATATGGAAACACGTGTAGCCGTAATGGGAATCATTGTAGAAGATACAAATGCAGTAAATCTTTTAAATGAAATTTTACATGAATATAGTGAGTTTATAATTGGAAGAATGGGTATTCCTTATAAACAGAAACATATTAGTGTCATTTCGATTGCGTTAGATGCCCCACAAAATACAATTGCTGCTTTGGCCGGTAAATTAGGAAATATAAAGGGAATTAGTGTTAAAACTGCCTATTCCAATGTGATTAGTCATGATTGAGGCATATCGATTGATTGATAAACTTGAAAGAGAACACGCTTTAAGTTTATTGGAATATCAAACTTTAATCGAAGCCGAAAATGAAGCTTTACGATTATATGCTTCAAACAAAGCGAAGGAAGTCGCAAATTCTATATATGGGAATTCAGTCTATGTACGTGGCTTGATTGAAGTCGGAAACTATTGTCGTAATGACTGTTTCTATTGTGGGATTCGCAAGTCCAATTTAAATTGTGATCGATATATATTAGATGAAGAAGATATATTGAATTGCTGCAAAGAAGGATATAAACTTGGCTTTCGCACTTTTGTGCTTCAAGGTGGGGAAGGTATTTATAAAAAGGATTTTGTCACAAATATAGTTCAAAAGATTCGTAGTGAATATCCAAATTGTGCAATTACCCTTTCTCTAGGTGAAGAAGATAGAGATACATATAAGGCTTGGTTTGATGCGGGAGCTGATCGCTATTTATTAAGACATGAAACCGCAAATAAAAGTCATTATGAAAAGTTGCATCCAAAGAATATGTCTTTTGATCATCGCATGCAGTGTTTAAAAGACTTAAAGGAAATTGGCTATCAAGTAGGCTGTGGCTTTATGGTGGGTTCCCCCTATCAGACAAGTGAAACTTTGGCGATGGATTTGAAGTTTATTGAAACATTTAAACCTGATATGTGTGGAATAGGTCCATTTATTTCACAAAAGGATACGCCCTTTAAAAATATGGAAAGTGGTACTTTGAATCAAACGTTATTCTTATTATCTTTAATTCGTTTGATTCAACCAAATATCTTACTTCCAGCCACAACAGCACTTGGAACAATTGATCCAAAGGGAAGAGAAAAAGGGATTCTTGCCGGGGCCAATGTTGTTATGCCGAATTTATCGCCGGTAAGTGTTAGAAAAAAATATGCGTTATATGATAATAAAATTTGTACGGGTGAAGAAAGCGCAGAATGCAAGGATTGTTTATCAAAACGTATGAATTCGATTGGTTACAAAATTGTAACAGATCGTGGAGATATAAAAAAATAAAAGAGGAGAAACAAAAATGAGTATTTATAATCCAAAATCATTAAAGGCAGAAGAATTTATTAATCATGAGGAGATTCTTGAAACGATTGAATATGCTGAAAAAAACAAGCGCAATGTAGAATTGATTGATTCAATTTTAAATAAGGCTCGTCCTCAAAAGACGGAGCATGGCGTTCATTGTGAAGGCTTGACACATCGTGAAGCAAGTGTACTTTTAGCTTGTGATATTCCTGAAAAAGTAGAGGAAATGTATAAGCTTGCCAATGAAATCAAACAAGCATTTTATGGCAATCGTATTGTGATGTTTGCCCCATTATATTTATCAAACTATTGTGTGAATGGATGTGTATATTGTCCTTATCATATGAAAAATAAACATATCAAGCGTATTAAATTAACCCAAGATCAGATTCGTGATGAAGTTATTGCTTTGCAGGATATGGGACATAAACGTTTGGCCATTGAAGCAGGAGAAGACCCAGTTCATAACTCAATTGAATATATTTTAGAATCGATTAAAACTATTTATTCAATTCAACATAAAAATGGTGCGATTCGCCGTGTCAATGTAAATATTGCAGCTACAACGGTTGAAAACTATCGTAAGTTAAAAGAAGCTGGAATCGGAACATATATCTTATTCCAGGAAACATATAATAAGGAAAGTTATTTAGAGTTGCATCCAACAGGCCCTAAACATGATTATGATTATCATACAGAAGCTATGGATAGAGCCATGGAAGGTGGAATTGATGATGTTGGTTTAGGTGTATTGTTTGGTTTAGAGGGCTATCAATATGAATTTGCCGGGTTGATGATGCATGCAGAACACTTAGAAGCTGTTCATGGTGTAGGTCCACATACAATTAGTGTGCCTCGTGTAAAACATGCAGATGATATTGATCCAGAAGCATTTGATAATAGTTTGGATGATGAAATTTTTGAAAAAATTGCGGCATGTATCCGTATTGCCGTTCCATATACAGGAATGATTATTTCAACTCGTGAATCTCAAGAAGTTCGTGGAAAAATGCTTCATTTAGGTGTTTCTCAAATTAGTGGAGCAAGTCGTACATCTGTTGGTGGATATACAGAAGAAGATCGTCCTCATGATTCAGAACAATTTGATGTGTCGGATCAAAGAACATTGGACGAAGTTGTAAATTGGTTGATGCAGTTAGGCTACATACCTTCTTTCTGTACTGCATGTTATAGAGAAGGAAGAACAGGAGATCGTTTCATGTCTTTGTGTAAGACAGGACAAATCCAAAATTGTTGTCATCCAAACGCATTGATGACTTTATGTGAATATTTAGTGGACTATGCGAGTGAAGATACAAAGAAGATTGGTTTTGAATTGATTGAAAAAGAATTAAATAAGATTCCAAATGCGAAAGCTCAACAAATTGCTCGTGAAAATGTGGATGCAATCAAATCTAGTAATCGTAGAGATTTTAGGTTCTAATATGGCTAATTTAAATAGTACAGTAAGTGCCAATCGCACACACATTGGATTTTTCGGTTTAAGAAATGCTGGAAAATCCAGTGTCGTCAATGCGATTACTAACCAGAGTATGTCATTAGTTTCTAATATAAAGGGAACTACGACAGATCCTGTAAAGAAATCTATGGAAATCTTACCGATTGGTCCTGTTGTAATTGTGGATACGCCGGGTATGGATGATGAAGGAACTTTGGGTGAGTTAAGAATCAAAAGAACACTAGAAGTTTTAAAAACAATTGATATGGCTGTATTGGTTGTGGATGCAAATGTAGGTCTACAAAAAACAGATTTGGATTTGATTGGCATGTTTAAAGAAAATAAATTACCTTACTTTATAGCTTTTAATAAGTGTGATTTGATTGAAGAAAAGAAAGAGTTGGCTTCAAATGAAATCTATGTGAGTGCTATAAATAAAGAAAACATAAATGAATTAAAACAATTGTTAGCATCAAACACAAAGAATCAGGAAGATAAGACAATTATTGGTGATTTAATTAAAACAGGTGATGTTGTTGTGCTTGTGATTCCGATTGATAAGTCAGCACCTAAGGGAAGATTGATTTTACCACAACAACTTGTGTTAAGAGATATCTTGGATCATCATGCGATTGGCATGACATGTCAGGTTGAAGAGCTTGAAGAAGCATTAAAAAGAGTGACTCCAAAATTAGTTATTACGGATTCTCAAGCTTTTAATAAGGTTAGTCAGATTGTGGATAAATCTATTCATTTAACTTCTTTCTCCATTCTTATGGCACGTTTAAAAGGAAGTTTAGCTACAGTTCTTGAAGGGGCAAACAAGCTAGATCATCTACAAGATGGAGATTGTATATTGATTAGTGAAGGTTGTACGCACCATAGACAGTGTGGTGACATTGGCACAGATAAGCTTCCAAAATGGATTTTGAATTATACAAAGAAGAATGTAACTTTTGAATTCACTTCAGGACATGGATTTAAGGAAGATCTTTCAAAATATAGTGTTGTGATTCATTGTGGTGCATGTATGTTAAATGAAAAAGAAGTACAGTCTAGAGTGAAAGAGTGCAAGAAACAGGATGTTCCTTTCACAAATTATGGTATTGCGATTGCGAAAATGAACGGAATTTTAGATCGTTCTGTAGAGGTATTTTAAAATGAAAAAAATATATATTTCAGCCGATATTGAAGGTATTTGGGGAAATAGTAATCCGGCAAATACTGCTAAAAATGGATATTTATATTCTGAATATTGTACAAATATGATGAATGAAGTCAATCTTGTGATTGATTTACTATTTCAAAATGGTGTAGAAGAAGTTGTAGTGAATGACGGTCATGGAAATATGGATAATCTTCTTCCTTCAAAATTAGATCCAAGAGCTGCTTTTGTAGCGGCAAATGGTGCTTATAAAGAATTTGGCATGATGGAAGGGTTAGATGATTCTTTTGATGGTGCAATGTTTATCGGTTATCATTCTCGTTGTAATTCGCCTGGTGTAATGGCTCATACAATTTGGGGTACGATGGTACGAAAAGTTGTGGTAGATGGAAAAGAGCTTGGTGAAAGTGCATAAATCGATTATTAGCAGATGAATTTGGTGTACCTGTTATCTTAGCAAGTGGTGATAGTGAATATGGTAAACAAGTCGAAGAAGAACTTCGTTGTGTCTTTGTAGAAACAAAGAAGACATTGAATAATCAATGTGCTTTATGTTGCAGCTTTAACGAGTTGAAGAATAGATATACTAAGGGTATTCAAGAAGCTTTAAAAGTAGATGAGAAACCAACATTGTCTTCATCTCATACAATGGATATTACTTTCCATCACAGTCGTAATGCGGATTTTGTATCTCGAATGGATAATGTAGAAAAGATGGATGATTGTACAGTTCGTATAAATAAGGAAACGTATAAAGATTTATATGCATTGATGCGTTTTGTGATTAAAGTTTGTAATGCATATGCTTAAAAACAAAGTAACCATTTTAAGTGTTGGTGTCTTAAAATGGTTACTTTTGTTTATTATTAATTTTTTTTAGGAGAGAGATATGAATATTGGTTTATTTCTATATTCATTGCCTTATCTT
>OLIX01000492.1_pt1 | contig 41465 bp, 17 predicted proteins | sample 1601331 | NCBI WGS metagenome assembly OLIX01 (sample SAMEA2452120, study PRJEB22498) | human gut metagenome | biome: human feces; feature: human gut; material: feces | place: Australia | collected 2012 | reverse complement strand
CTCCTACGTTACTTTCTTTAAATGGAATAGTTAAATAATCATATAAACTAGTATAACTACCTTTTTCAACAGTACCTAGAGTTTCATTATAATAACCATTCCAACGATAACGTTTCTTAAAACCAGGATAAAGATGTTTATGATATTGCATAACCATACCACCCCACCAATGTTGTTCTATATTAGCAGAACCAAGTTTATCATAAACACCATGAACTTTCTTATTTACTTCACGAACTTTATCAATAAATTTAGCATATTCTTTAAGAGTAAGTTTGCTATCAGATTTTATTTGAGCAATTCCATCTTTAAGTTCAAATTGATTATAAATATCTGGAAGTTTAGCAAACTCTTTATCAATATTCTTAATAAGTTCTTTACGTTTAGCTATATATTCTCTTTGTTGTTCTTCATTAAGATAAGTTTTAACAAAATCGAATATAGGATTAGCTTTAAATAGATTATATTTAGCTCGTTTTTTATTATCAGCTTTAGCATCATCCATGAACTTATTGAATTGTTCAAGTAGAGCTTGGTTCTCTCCTCCACGGGGAGTATTTATTACAGACATAAGAGCATCTTGTTCAGCTTTACGATGATACATTTCTTTACTCATTATATCATAACCACCTCTACCATTATCAACAAGTCTATGAGATTTAAGCATAGCAAATAACATAGTATTTTGCATATAATGTTCACCAACAGATTGAGGACTAAATAGTAATCCACGAACTCTACGAATATTTTCTCTAAGACCTTCAGCAGTACTAACTTCAGTTACTCTATCAAAATCAACTACATGACTAAGTTTAATAATAGCATCTTGAAGTGTACTACTATTTTCACTATACATATTAGCCATATAACTAACAGTTCCTTTAATCCATTCAGATTTACCAGCTTCCCAATCTTTAAGATTAATATATTCACCAGCAGCTCGTTCCATAAAGATGTTACTAGAACCAGTAAGAACGTTAGCAATACCACCAGTAATATTCATCATCATATATTTACTACCAGCAATGTTTTGAGCAAGAGAACCAAGTTTAACTAGATTAGGAGTTTTATTATCTTTATATTGTTCAAATACAAGACGACGAATAAAACTTCTAAGATGTGCACTAGTTCTAGTTTGTTGTTCTTGTTTATATTCAATTTCTCCACCAGCACTAGCTTCTCTATTTTCACTTATACTACCTTTATAATTTATATCATAAGCAGTATTGCTAGTAATAATTTGGTCAGCAGTATAAAGAAGATTTTTAACTGTTTTAATAGCATTATATCTATTACTTTCAATTAAGAAACTATTAAATACTTCTTCCCAATTACGATTAAGAATATCATTATGAATTTTATTATTCTTTTCAATAATTTCATCTCTAGCTTTAATAGCAGCAGCTTTACGTTTACTAAATTCTTCATCACTTTCATTAGGTTCTTTAAATTTAGGTATAGTAGGCAACTGTTGAGTATCTTTATTAACTAATTGAATTAATCTAGGATTAGGAATATCATAATCTTTATCAAAAGTTAAATCTTCATTATTTCTCCAACTAGTATTATTAGGAACATTGGCTGTCCAACCAAGAAAACTAAGAGCTTGTTCAAAGTAATCTTTAACAGTCATATCTTTAGATTTAGGCAAAGCTGGAAGATAACCCATATCAACATATCGCTTATTACTATTAGTAAAACAATACTTTTTCATAAGTTCATTTACTTTATTCATAAGTTCAAGTTGATACTCATTAAGATTAGTATAATTAGGATTATCATATCCTGTTCCTACTCTATACTTATTAACAAAATTACTATATTCTGGATTAATAAGTTCTTCTTTAGGAGTAATATGCATTTGATTAATACGTGGTTCATAATTACCAACAACAGCTGAACCATCATCTTTAATCATTTGCATAGTAGTCCAAATACGAATAGGTTTAATAGTACGAGTATAAGGGTCAAAATAATGATTATCTCTATACCATTGTTTATATTCAACACTATCAATACCATATTTGTCAAGAACTTCTCTTTCTTTCATATAATAATATTGAGTAGTAGTTTCTCTAGTTCTTTTTTGAAGAATATTAATTGCAGCAGTTCTATCAATATCAGTCCATTTATCTAAATCTTTAGGTTTAATAATACCATAAATAGTTCGATTAGGTCTTTCTGCAATAGTTCCATTTTCTTCAACTTGTTCACTAAATACTTCTAGCCATTTATCATAATACTTTTTACCTTTAGCAAAAGCTCTATTTTTATCAAGTTCATATTGCTTCCAATTATAAGTAACATCACATTCACTTTCAATAAATTCAGCAACACGTTTTGCTTTAGCTTTATCAATACTCTTTTCACCTCTAGTAATTTCATTAAATACTTCAAAACCAGTCTTGAGTTGTTCTAAATCTTCTTGACTAATATCAGCAGTATTAAGAGTTCTAGTAGCATTATCAAAATATTTTTCAAGTATTTTATTAATAGCTTCTCCTACATTAATTTCTTCTTCGCTCTTAGATTTATTACCAGTAAGATAATTATAGAAATCAGCACGATAAATTCTTAATTCATCTTCAGCAGAACGAATAATACCAACATAAGGCATACCATTACCTTTAGTATATTTATATTTTCTAACTGTTTCAGCTTTTATAAGAGCTGCACGTTCTTCAGGTATTTTACGTCCATCAACTACGTTAAATTCATCTTTAGCTTGAAATTCTCTAATAGCATTATTAAGAATACTATCTCCTTTATTAGCATCTTTAAGTTCTTCAAATGCCCAATTTAAATCTTCTATATCTTTAATATCAAGAATATATCTAGCATTTTTACGAATCCATTCTTTAGCTTCTCTATATTCAGGAACTTTCATAAGTTCTTCCATACTAATAAGAAGATTACCATTAGCATCACGTTGACTTTCATATTTACTAATAATAGAAAGTTGTTCTTTAAGTTTAGAATCAAATCCTTCTTTAGCTTGCTTATCATAGAACATTTCTTTAATTTTACGAATATTAGTTTGATAAGCACGAAGTCTTTCAGCTACATTCAAATCATGACCAATCTTTTTATTACCATCTTCATCATAAAGACTAGTAAGACTATCCATTTGAGCATAGATACGCCCAAGTTCTTCATCTTGATTTTGCGTAGTAACATTATCAGTCGCTTGACTTAAAATATCTCGTATTCTACCATTAAGTCTTTTATATTCAGCAAATTCTTTAGGAATACCATCATCTCCTTTTTTAAGACCAAGAAGACTTCTTTCAAGATTTATAATATAAGTAGAATATTCAATAGTAACATCATTACCATCTTCATCTTGAACAGTAATAGGTTTAAGTTGATGAATAGTAGTCATATCAATAAATTTAGCTTTATTAGATAAAGCAATAAGATGTTCAACACTATTAGTACCAAATTTTTGTTCAGCTTCAATAGCAGCATCTCTATATTTCTTTATCTTTTCTTCCCAAATAGGATTATTAGGTTGAATTAATCTACCATCATCATCAATAATACTATCAAGACTAACAGATTTACCATCTTTAGCAGCTCTAGATTTAAGTTCTTTAAGATAGTTTTTAAAGTCATTAGATTCTTTAATACCATTAAGACGACCTTCTTCAACAGTACCCATTACATCTTTAAGTATATTCTGCAATACAAAGTTACGATTAGCACGAATATCTTGTATCCAATAATCCATAAATCCAGTATCACCATAAGCATCAAATTCTTTCATAAGACCACTTATATAATTAGGATTAGTAGTGCGTAATTGAATCCATCTTTCAAACCAATCTTTTCTAGCAGAATGTACAGTAGTATTAGAATCAACTTGATTAACTAATTTTTGAATCTTTCTAATATTCTCTTTAGTTTTATCATCAAGATTTGTACTATCAATATCAATTTCGCTAATAAGTTTGTATTTATTCTTAAATGTATTAGCACTAAGAATAACATCTAAGAAACGATTTTGAAGTTGTTCATCTTTAAGAACTTTACCAATAACATCTTTATCGTTAATAGGTTTATCAATACCGTCAATTTTAATAAAACGATTAATATCATTAAGAATATTATTAGCTTCAACATCTATATAATTAGCTATAACTGATAATGAAAATTCAGAATTATCAGAAAGACTACTACTATCAAGATAGTTAATTTCAGCATTATTTAAAGCATTAAGAACATTCTGGGCAGCAGGTTGTCCATGACGAACAGCTCTTGAAATAATTAAACTTGCATTTTTAGCAAATCTACCAATAGGAGTTTGGTCATCAACACTACTATATCTATCAGTATTACTAGTAACTCTATCTATTTCATTTTCATTAATTTCAATAAATAATCCAAGTTTACTATCTTCAATATTAGGATATTTAGCTTTATACTGTTTTAAATCATCGCTTAAATTAATAGCAGTAGTTCCATTAATATTAAGATAAAATTTACCATTAATAGTATATATAGTATTATTCTCAAAAGGAGTATTCATAAAAGGCTGGAAATACTCATCAGATATATATTTACTATATAGTTCAGGAACTTCTTTATAACCTTTATTTACAGCTTCATTAATATTATCTTTAATACCATCAATAAATTTATCTCTTTTTTCTTGTTGAGTAAGACCTTCATAAAGAAGAACAGCTAATGGTTTATGAGTATTATTATTAGCTATAATACTAGGTTCAATACTATTATAAGTTTCAAATGATTCAAGTCTATCAATAGGATAATAAGCTAAAGTACCATCATAAGTTCCTTTAATATATAAATTTCTATTAATTCTAATAACATTAACAGCATCTCCATTTCTTATTATTCCTACATTATCAAGATTTTCTTGACCATTAAAAGTAATAATACCACTTCTTTTTAGACTATAATTAATTTTATTATTAGTAAGTCTTTTAAATGTATAACTAGGACAATTAAAACTATTATAATTCTTACGAATAAAACCAATTATATCTTCAACATTATCTTTATCAATAAAACCATAGTTATTAATGCCTTTCATAGCTATATCTCCAATAGCTATTCCGCCCTCACTCAATCCTCTAAGGGGAGTATTACTTATAAGTCTACTAATATTTCTAGTTCTAAATTTATGGCCTTCAACAATAAAAGCATATTTAACTAAATCAAGAGCTGTAAGTTTAATAAGAGGATTAGGATGATTCCAAGCTCTATCAAACAATCTATGAGCTTCATCATTAGTAATATCACCTTGTATATAATTAATATATTGAATATTTACATTACGACGATTATTTCTTTCATCATTAGCAACTATTTCAATATGTTCAAATACACTACCATCTTGACTAAAATTACGTTTAATCCAATCAACTTTCTGAGCAGGAGTAAGTCTAGCAAATACATCAATTTCAGTTTGTGTAGGTTCAAATATATTTTTAACTACAACATCATCAGTTTTAATATTAACTAATGTACCACTAACTCTACCAACTTCTAAAGCTCTAGATTGTCCAGTGCCATATTCTTTAATATATTTAGGATGAACAAAATCTCCATTAACAATAGTAACAGGTAAATTAAGATAAGAACTACCATTATTACCTACTTCTAGTTTATTAATAAGATAATCTTTATAGTCATTATATAATTTTTCAGTCATTATCCCACCCTTAGTCCATTCTGCTATTCTATATACATAATCAATAAATACAGGATTAGCAGTTTCAAATACTTGTTGAGTAGCTTTAACACTAAGAGCAGTACTCATTTGTAAAAATGCAGCTAAACTAGGATAACTACTTTTAGATATATCAGATTTAATAAACGCATCTATACCACCACTAATATCAGGAAAAACACTCTCTAACAGCAAGGTTTGACCCCCCGTAGAGGATGGAGCATAAATATTACTATTCTCAATAACAGTTCTAGCATCTCTAAACACTTTATCACTAGCATAAAAACTTTGTTTAGCACCATATTTATCAGCACTAAGAATATTAAGATTATTACTTATATCCTGTCCGATTGAGTTTAGCCGATTGAATTGTGCTAGAACATAAAGGTCAAATAAAGCCTGCTGAACCCCATTCATTTCCCCTCTAAGACGAGATTTATATGCGTCTGATGAAAATATAAGGTCAGGTGATGAAAATGCTTCAGAAACGCTTAAATTGAATAATTTCTTGAAAGTTTCACCATAACTTTCATTAATAATATCAATTAGCTTTTTACGTCCAGCAAAATTAACTTTTTCACCAAAACCAAGACTATGAGCAACTTCTCTAATAGCTTCAGTAAGCGGATTTTTAGTACCTTCTGCAAGAACACTATTAGTTTCTTTCCATTTACGAACTAGTATATCAATAGCAGGTTGCCACATAAATCCAATAGCAGTATCATAATTACTTCCAAAGTCAACAATAGTTTTAAAAGCATTAAACGTATAAGTATTTTCATTATGTATAGCTCCCTCTTTCATAACATCAAGAATATGAGCAGTAGTCTGAGAACTATAAGGATTAATCAAATAGCCATCAACATTCTTATCATCTCCAGACCAACCAAAATTTTTATGAGTAATACGAATATGTTTATTACCAATAGTTTCAACATTTTCTTTACCATATCTATTAACAGCTTCTTGCTCACTAATCACATCAGTAGTGTACATAACTTTAATACCTTCGCTATGATTAGCTTTAGTAACATTACCAATACTCATAAAAGTATCTCTATTAACACTGATACCTTTAAGTTTAATACCAGAAGTAGCAGCATCAAACCAATCAAGTTGAGTAAAGAAATCACTAGGAGCAACAGTTGTTTTATTAGCGCCAACTATTTCTGCATAAGTTTCATTAGCTTCTTTGACATTTTCAAAATTAGAAGTAGTAGTATTTTCTTCAAATGCAGCAGGATTATTAAATATATCAATAAATGATTGAATAATAGCATTAGTTCTAGCAGCTTGACTACTTGTATCCTCCACGGGGAGTTTCAAGTATGATTCGTAAGACTTAAGTCCACCATCATTAGCAATTTTTTCAACAACTTTAAGATTGCCATTATAACCTTCAAGAGTAGCATTAATAGCATCTTCGCTATTTTTTAAAGAAGCTCTAATATTACCTTGTTTATTATAAGTCTTACCAAGAATTTTACGACTAGCTTTATCTACATTATCTTTAACATAATTAATATACCCTACTTCATCTTTAGTATATCTAGCATGAGTAATTTCAGTTGGAACACCTTTAACAAGATTAAATGTTTTAGACATACCATAAACACTATCAACGTCAAAGTCAGAACCAGTTTGAGTAACCCATTCATCTGGAACAACAACAGTACTTCCATAAGCATCTGGAAGAAATTCCTTAACATACATAATACATATAGATTGCTTACCTTCAGTAGGAATACGATAACCAATCATAGTACGTAAGCTATCAGGAACTTGTTCAATATTTAATCCTTTAAGTTTACTACTCCATCTAGGAAGTTTAATTTCAGTATAATAAACAGGAGTGCCATCAACTTCTCCAATCTTTTTATATTGAAGTTTACTATCTGTTTGAGTTTGTTTATCAACTTTAAAACCAAAATCAGATAACTGAGCAGCATGCCAACCACTAATAAGTTGCCTAGTAATATTAGTATTAAAATAACTATTAGCAATACTTTCAAGTTTACTATTAATATTAGATAAGAATAAAGGAAGATTATTAAATCCAGCACTATCTAAATCAAAAAATTCAAGAAGAGCTTTCTCAACTCCTTGTTGTTGAGCATTTTCTTTAAATCTATCAAAGAATACAAAACGATTAAGATTTTTAATAGTACCATTAGAATTTAAATCAATATGACCATTATCATCTAATCCAATACCAAGTTCAGCACAAGTTTTTTCAAAACTATTTCTAATATTAGCTACATAATTATTAAATACTTTACTCTTAAGGTCATTAAGTTCAATTCGATTAGGAAGATTATCAAGCATTTTCTTCATAATCTGAATAGCAGCTTTATTACTAGCATCAACCATATGTTGAGGAACTTCTTGCTGACGATAAAGATAATTATAACTAAATAGTTCAGAATTATCAAATACATTATTATCAAATTCTTTAAGAGCTTCATCAATTAAAACACCATCATTATTCCAAAGTGTCATTCGATTATGTTGTGCAACTTTAACAGTTTCAACAGTATTAATTTGATGAATACCTCTATTAGTCATTATATTATAAACTTTTTCAAGTTCTGTTCCTTTAATAAGTTTAGGAATAAGAACAAACTCAGCATTTTTTACTTGTCTAGGAACTTCAATACCAACAACAGTATCATAATATAAATCATAATAAAAATTCTTCTGAATTTGAACTTTATTAGCAAATTTAGTCCAATCAATTTTATCTATTGGAGTATCATCTGTAAGACTTTGAATAAGTCCAGCATATTTATCTAATTCACCAGCAGCAGTAATACGACGAATCCATTCTTCAAGAGTAATATAAGATTGAGCATCATTAGCATTAACTCCACCTTTAAATGGTTCTAGTATTCGTTCTCTATCTTTTTTATCAAGTCCAGCTTTTTTAAGTTGATTATCAAGTCTATCAATAACAACTTTATCAGAAGCTTTAAATGTATTATAAATAGTAACACCTCTAAATTTATCTTGAAGAACTACTTTTTTACGTTTAGTAACTCCATTAACAGTATAAGGAACAGTAACAGCATTACCTTTGATAGTTATATCATATAAATCAGTAGCTATATCTAAATCATTTTTAGTAAAATCAGTATTACCAAAAGGATTGCCACTAGCTTGTACTTCTTTAATACGTTTTAGAATAGCTTGACCATTCTTATAAAAACTTTGGTCACCTCCATACATATCGTACATACTATCTCTAACAAGATAATCATTAACTAGAAATTCAGCTAAAGATTCATTATTAATCCTATCATCAATAAATGTACCATATTTATTTTTAAGTTCTTTATAACCATTAGTTATATATTCATTTAACCAATCAGCAACAGCATCTTCAAGAGCAATACGTTGTTCTCCATTAAGAACTACTTGATTATTAACATAGCTAAGTCCACGTGTAGACCCCCCGTAGAGGATGTCAATAGTCTTACCATACCCAATTAGTTCATTAAATGCTCCATTACTATTAGGAGTAATTTTACTAACTAGACGTTTAAAACTAAATACTCTACCAGCTAAAACTTTGTGTCCATCTTTAGTAGTAAATACATTACCTTTTCCATCTTTATGATATTGATTATAAAAATGTTCAGGTTTATTATTATAAGTATCACTAAATTCAAAATCTCCATTAGTTAAAATAGGATTACCATTAGCATTAGTTTTAAACATTACATTAACAGCTTGAGCCATATTAGTAAGTTCTTGAATAACTATATTATAATACTGTTTAAATAATGGATGTTCTCTATTTATAATTTTAGTTCCATTTTCTAGTTGACTACGTAATCCAGCAAGACTATATCTAGGAGCAGTAATAGTAAAGTTTTTAGGAGCATCACTAGGTATGGGAAGTAAATAATTAGCAGTAGGAGTTTCAGAATTATTAATATCAGTCATAAATAATCCCATAGCAGTAATTAAATAATCACCATCACTCATACTACGATATAAGTCATTATTATTATTATCTAATTCACTAATACCATTAAGAAGAGAAGTTTTAAACATACTACGAGCATATTCAGTAAGTTTAGGAGTTCCATTTCCAACTCTTCTAAACAATCCATAATTAATTATATTACCATTACTATCTCTATGTTCAAGAAGTAAATTACTATAATCATATTGATGACTAGTAAACTTTTGTTTAGCATAAGCTTCCACCATAGCATTTTGTTCTTCAACAGTAGATTTATCATCATTGATTATTTTAGCAATATTAGTAATAAAACTTCTATTAATAACATCAGAACTTAAATTACCTTCGGGATTACGAGAATTAAGTTCAACAGGAATATAAATAATATCTTTAAAAACATCAGCCATTTGATATATAATAGAAGTATCACCTCTATTAATAAAACTATCAGGCATTTTAGTTCTTTTATCTTTTTTAAGTGCTTCTACATATTTATTATAGTTTTCAACTGTACGATTAATAACATTAGCAAAATTGATAAGATTATTAGCCATAGCAACACGACCAATCTTAGCAATAGCTAAATTAAAACTAGCTTGATTAATATCTGGAAATATTTCTTTAAAAGCATCATATAAATAAAGATTGGCATGAGGAGTATTTTTATATCTATCATATATACGAAACTTTTCACGAGCAGCAGAAACACGATTAGTAATAATATTATTCTTAACATTATTATAAAAAGTATTCTGTAAAATAGTACGAGAATCAGTATTAGGATTAGTTACACGAGCACGAACATAACTATTACCATTAGAATCAGTTTGAATATAAGTTTCAATTTTAGATATAATAGGTTTATTAAACACCATCATATACTTATTAGCAAATACTTTATTTTTGTTAAGTAAATCATGTAATTGAATTAAACATTCACAATTTGGAATAGTTTCAGATATACGTTTAAGACTAGCTATAAAATTATCTACATTACTAGTATCAGCACTAGCATATAATATTTTAGATAAATAATTAGCATCAGAAAAAGTAACAACTCCTAATTCATTATTAGTATCAAAAGGATAACTTCCATTATCAAGTTGAGAAGCAGCAGTAAGTTTAGGTAAACTTGCAAGATGATATTTAATAATTTCTTCTACGTGTTTATTAAAATCTTTAACTTCACCAATACTTAAATTCCAAAGTTGAGTCATTAAATCAATACCATCATCTATACTATTTTCATCACCTTCAGTAGAAGTTTCATCAAGATAACCGCCTAATTCTTCATAATCAGTAGTTTGATATAATTCATCTCGTTTAATAAGTTTAGCTACATTTTTATTATTAAAAAGAGCTTCATTAAATTCAGTATTAGTTAATGAACGTAGTAATGCACCATAATTAAAATCTTGAGCATCACCATATTTACGAAGAAATGCTCCAAGACCATTAATTTTAATAGCAGGATTTGGATTATTAATAAAGCTATTAAGTTCATTATTTTTAGCTTCATCACTTCCGGCTAATTTCTTAGCACGTTTAAGTCCAGCATTAATAACAGTTTCATTAGTACGTTTTTTAATTTCATTAAAATTTAATGGAGCACCATTATATAAAAAATTAAAACTAAGTTTATTCATAATATCAGCCATATAAGTAATAGCTGTATCTCTAGCTTTAATTGTACTAAACAAACCACGTTCTTCTTTTTCAGCAACAGAAGCTATATCATCCATATTACGGAGTTTAATAGCTCTAGCTTCAAGAAGAGCATTATAAGCTTGTCTTCCAGAAGTTTTAACATTAATACCTTTATCAGCTACAATCTTTTTAAAAATTGGGTCTTCAACCATAGCTATAAGACTATAATAATCAGCATTATTAGAACCATGTTCTTTAATAATAATATTATTAAGATTATTATATCCTACAAGTTTAATATTTCCACAACTCATAAGTTTATATTTAAGTTTAAATTCATTAATAGTAATACCTCTATGACTAATGTAAAGTAAAATTTCATTACATCGTCATAGAGGCTGTTTTCTTTCGTTTTAAGCGACTTTTATATTTGCTCGATTAATTCTACATACAGCTAAAACTGATGCGTCCTGTGTCAAGCAAAGTGGCAAATTCGGGTTGTTGTGCTATTGGCAAACGGCTAGTTAATTCAGCCATATTTGACACCATATTATCATCAACACTACTAAACATATCAAGTCCATCATTAAGATTATCATTATTATAATTATAATCTTGACTGTTATCTTCATTAGGATTTTCAGTTTGTTCTGTACTAGCAGTTTCTTCTTCAAACTGAAAAGTTCCTTGAATAGCCTCTTGATTACTTTCTTTAGGCATTTTTTTAATAGCTTTATAAGCATCTCTAGCAGCAGCTAATAAACTATCTTCATTAATCTTAATACCTAACATATCAGCAATAACTTCAAGAAGTCTACTAAATAAAGTCTTACGTTTACTAGTTTTTCTATTATCATCTTTTATTTCATTAAGAGTACTCATAAGAGCATTACTAGTAATACTTTCAACAAGAAATTCTTCTAGAGCTTCGGCAGTATCAAAACTTTCAAACAGATATGGTTTAAGTCTTTCTTTAGTAGCATCATCTTGAATATCAAGCCAAGCTTTAAATTTATCATATATAGGTTTAACTAAAGCAAGAGCTTGTTCAGTATTATATTTAGTATAAAGTTGTCTATGTAAACTTTCATGAAGTATAATATTAACAACTCGATAAACTCTTTGACCAGCAATAGCAGAACTATTAAGTTCGATAGTATCTGTATCACGATGATAAACAGCATTAACTTGATTACCATTATTATCAGTAATACTATCTACAACTTGAATATTTTTAGGTAAAATACCAATCTTTTGAAGAGCATTAATATAATCAATAGCGGTTTGGTCATTAGCAAAATACTTTTTAAGTCCACGAGTTAAATTCTTAGCAGTTATAGCAGATTCAAAAGCATTAAAATTAATAGCATTAAGAGTATCATCTAACATGAACTCTGATAGCTGTTCAGGTATTGCTCCATCCTCCACGGGGGGTCTACCCTCAAGTTCATAAGTAATATCGAGTTTAGAATGAATATCTATTTGCCAATTACCAGCAGTTTCATCTGTATTAGTATTAGCTAATTTAGTTCTAACTAAACCATTACTAATAATAAAATCTTGATAACTATTATAACTATAAGTTTTACCATCAATATTTATAATAGTTTTACCATTTTCACGATAAATATATTTATTAGTTTTATCATTAGTTTTTGTACTATCATTAATAAAATCTTTACTAATAGCAAATTGGGCATAGTTAAACATTTCATCAATAACAGGACGAAGAGCATTATCTAGTTCATCAATAGTACTAGCATTAATACCATAACTTTTACCTATTTTAAAAGCACTATTAACAACATAAGGAGAATTAATAATAATATTACGTTTATAATTACCAGCATCAGAATTAATAGTAAAAGCATAATCCTTACCATTAAAATGTGCACCTTTAACATAAAAGCCTATATTAGTAGGATTAATACTAATTTGAAGTCCAGTATTTCTATCTCCGTTAATAAGTTTATTATTTCCAAATATATCTCCAAGATTTTGTTTAAGTTCACCAAAACTTATTTTACCACTAATATAATCTCTACAAAGATTATTAACTTCATTCTTAATAGAATTAATAATACGTCGAGCATCTCCTTTAAGTAGATTACTATTTAATGGAACTTGTTTACAAAAAGCATATAGAGAAGTACCATCACTACTTGGAATACTAATAACAGGCATACCATTAGTAGTAAGATTTTCAATAATAGTAGGTTTACTTTCTCCATTAAGATATAATTGACCTTGTATAACTACACCAAGTTTGTTAATATTTTCATTATAACCAACTACTGTTTCTTGTACATCATTCCATTCACCATTAGCGTCATCAATAGTATTAAGAACTCCATATTTAACATTAACAGCTTTAACTTTACCTTTAAAGTCACCTTTAACTATTGTAATAGCTTGGTCATAACTATTAAGAAGATTATTAAACCAACGATTAATACTAGCTTCATGACTATTTTCATAAGGTTGATTAAATATATATTTAGTAAGATTAACAAGATGTCCAGCTAAATCAAAACTTGCAACAGGAGTAGTAAAATCTTTAACTATATCAGGATATTTAACTTCAAATTCTTTAAATAAAGTATCAAGTTCTTTATTTGTAACTTCTTCTTTAACGGCAAGTTCATATAAATGACCAATAAATTCTTCGTCAAATCTATCGCCATCAAGAATACTAATTAAAGCGTCTTTAAGTGGAGAAACAACTTGACCATTTTCAGCATGAATATTATATTTCCAACCTTGATTAACCATATCATAATTACCAAACTTATCAATGTTTGGAACTCCTATATAACCAATAATTGTATCATTAGCAAATATATCAATACGTTTAAGTTTAATATTATATACAGCTTCTAAATAATCACCTTGTTTAATACTAGTAAATGCTTTAACATTTTCATTCTCTACTATATACTTAAGATTAACATTATTAGTATGTTCAACTTGAAGTCTTTCAAGACGTTCTTTAGCAATACCATCTACATATTGAACAAATTGTCTAGCATTAAGTTTTTTAATAGTTGGTTCATCAGTAGCACGATATTTACCTTGATTATTAGTGCTGGCGTAAAGATAGTTTTTTATTTGATTAAACAAGTAATTTTTAATAATTTTATTACCTGTAATACTATCTATATATTCAACTAATTGACCAATACTAAGATAGACTTTACCATTAACAATTTTACCTCTAGTATTACCTTCACTATCAACACTATTAGCAAAATCATCCATAATAGCTTCTATATTGCGTTCATTACCTGTAACAGTAGCATAAGTAGCATTAAGTAATAAACGTCTAGTACTATCATCTTGAACAGAACTATATAAACTACCTCCTGTAAGACCATCAATAATATTATTAACTATATCGCTAGCTTCTGTTTGTTCAAATCCAGCTTGACTAAGTTTATCAATAATAGATTGTCTAGCATTAAGTAAATCACTACTAGTAGACTCATGTCCTAAAGAATCTTCTAAATCAGCAATAGTTTCATAAACTAAATCAGTACCTATTTGACCACGTTCGAAATCATCATCTGGAAGATTATTATTAACTTCAGGTTTAGGAGTACTAATAGATTTTTGAGAAACTAGTTGTTTAGTTTGAGATTGAGGTTGTTCAATATTAGTAGGCTCACTAGGAATCGCTTCGCTTCGCTCCGCTATACCCCCCGTAGAGGATGGAGATGAGTTAGTATCATCTACATCAGTTTCATTAACTTCATTAACATCAGGATTAACAGGAGCAACTTCTTCCTCTTTAGGAGTATTATTAACATCGTTTTCAATCTCTGCAATTTCAGCTAATTGTTCTAATGTAGTTTTAAGATGTTCATTACCTTTAGAGCTTAAATCAAGTGCAGCATAAGCATCTCGAATAATTTTATCTATATTTGGTTTATTACCATTATTAGCATCTTTAATAACAGAATTGACATATTCTTTACCATATTGTTTATAAGCATTACGTAAATCGTCCATAGCTTTATTAACAATCTTTTTACGACTATTATCAAAGAAGTTATTAAGATAAGTTATACGAGATTTAATATTATCATCAGATAAATTAAGTTGATTTTTATTAACCTCAACATTAATTTCAGCATTAACAACTTCTGCTAAATCTTTAAATACTTCATTATATTGTTTTTGAAGTTGAATAGCTGATTGAATATCATTTTTATTTTCAATATCAATAGGAGTATAAAGTTTATTAATAGCATCTAATCGTTCATTTAATTGAGCAATACGTTCTTGTTTAACAGAATTATTAATTGCTGCATTATCTTGAATAGTTTTAATATCTCTTTGAATACTATTAATAATATGTTGATAAATACCATTCTTAGCAGAATTAATATTAATATCTTCAATATGATTATTTGTAATATCTTGATTTAAAACATCATTAGCCCAATTAAGAAGATTATTATAATTTTCTTGGCGATTACGAGCATGAACCATTTGAGTAGCTATAATACGACCAACTTCAAATCCGCCACCAAGTCTATTAACTTTATTTAAAGTAGTATTATATTCATTTTTAAGATTATTAATTTCAGTTTTAAATCTATTAATAAGTTCATTACTATCTTGTTGTTGTAATCCAAGTTTATTAGTAATACTATCATTAAATTCTTTACTATTAATAGAACTTTCAAGAAGTCCTAAATTACCAGCGTTCATAGAATTAATAATAATATTATCCATATATTCTTTTTCAGCTATACTACGAAGTTCTTCTTCAGTACCAGTAATAATATCTGGATTAACCTGTTGACCATTTTCATCAGTAATAGTTATAAATGGATTTTTACCATTAGCAATACTATTAAGTCTTTCTTGATATGCTTGAAAAGTAGCAGTACGACCAAGAATTTCGTTTTCTCTTTGTTTTTCAGCAGAAGTCCAATCTTTATCAAGACGTTTATTAATAAATTCTCCAGCTTTATTCATAACACTACTAAAAGTAACACCACCAAGAGCACCCCAAAATGCTTGCTCCCATAACATTGGGTCTTGAAGATAATCTTTAATAGTTTGTTGAGGAATATCTTTATCAAATACTTTTTTACCATTATATAAACCATCTTGACTAGCTATATAATTAATAGCTTCTTCAACCCCTTCTGTCCATTCAGCTCTAACACCATGAAGAATATCATCACCCACATCTTTTAATGTACTAGTAATAGCTTGTTTAGTAGTTTTATTACTTAAAGCATTAGTAATTGCAGCAGCATCATCAATATTACTATTAAATGCAGTATTTAAATTCCTAAGTCTAGCACTACTAGTATTACCACTTAAAGCATTTTTCCATAAGTTCTTTAAACTATATACTTGCCATACATCAAAAAGAACATTAGCCCAATCTTCAGCAAAAGTAATATCAGCACTATTCTTAGCAATATCTTTAGCTACTTCTTCATCAGACATATCTCTATATTTAGGATTATTATTATAAAACTCTTCCCTTTGTTTATCATTCATATTAGCAAGTTGAGTTTTAGAATAATCTTCAATATCATTATAAGTTTGTCTAGCTTCTTGATAATTTTCAAGATAACGAGAAGGAACTCCAATAGCAGTAGCTTCTGCTATTCTACCAGTAATGGCTCTACTCTTTTGAGTCATATTAATAGCATTAGCCATTTTATTAGCTAATTTATTAAATCTTAATCCTTTACCTAATAAAGAAACACCTTTAGCAAGACCAGTACTAGGAATCATAAGAGTTAAAGAACTGGCTATACTAGGAGCATTACTAGCCCACCAAGCAAAATCTCCAATATCAAAAGCAGCATTGGGATTTTCTCTATATATAGCTAAACGCTCATTAATAGATTCTTTTAAAGATTCAAGTTCAGAACTTATTTCAGATTGATAATCGTTAGGACTATTACTAACCATATTATAGAAAGCATCAGCTAAATCTGCAAAACCAATAGCTGTACCAACAGTAATCTCATTACCAATCTGTCCAATCATTCTTAATCCTTGTTCCCAATTACTTTGATTAACAGCACGTTCTTTATCAAGTTTTTCTGGGTCATCAACAGGATTAACATAAACATCATAAGGAGCATATTTATCTATATCATATTGATTAAGATTATATGATTGTTCAGCAATACGACTAAATAAATGACCACGACCCTGGTCACTAATAGAAGTGCCAGGGTTGTAATCAACTAAAGTAGGAGGCTGTATAGCCCCCTTTTTAGTTTTAGGATTATATTCAGGATTAGGTGTTTTATTACCACCTTGTAGAAACTTTAATACATCCATATTAATATAGATTATTAGTTAATTCATCATAGTAATATTGAACAACATAAGGATCTGAACTACCACTAAGTTGAGCAAGTTTAGTAGCAACATTTTGTTGAATAGCTTTAACAGCATTTTCATCTACTGCCATACCAGCTTTAACAGCAGTAACTGTTTGTTCCCATTGAGATAAATTATCTATAATATCAACAGCACTTTCTTTACTAATCAATCCAATGTTTTGATTATTAGTAGAATTAATTAGATTAAAACCGCCACCATTAGGTACTAATTTAAATTTATCAATTCCAGTAAATGCAACATTATTAGTAAGAGAAATAGGTCTATTAGCATTATAATAATTTTCAACTTTACCTTCTGCTTTCCAAGCAGTATCTTGATTCCAAGATTGAATAACAGCACTATCAATAGCTCCACTACCAACAAGAAGAGTTACAGGTTCTCTTTTAAGTTTACCTTCTGTATCGTAATAGCCAGCAATATTAATTTGAACACCTACATCTCCAGTTTTTGGGTCACGAACTATAGTAGGAATAATTTCATTTTCTTTAGCACTTCTAAGATATGCAGTATAAGCTTTTCTATCTTCAGAAGTCATATTTTCAAATACTCCATTCTCACTAGTAATATAGGCTTCACCTTGAGTTAAATCTATACCACTACGTATAGCCATCATAGCTTGTTCTTCTTTATTCTTTTTATAAGCAGAAAGTTTACTAGCTTCTTCTGGATTAGCATTCATCATAAAATTAATTTCAGCTAATTCAGGAGTTAAAGCACTAATTCCAATAGTAGAAGAAGTTATTTTTCCACCATCAAGAACAGCATCATTTTTAGATTTAAGAGAATCGACATATCCTAATAAACCAACATAAGGTTCTTTATTACCAATTGGTAATCCAGCATGATGTTCTTCACCATTAGAATCAACTCTAACAAATTTATCACCATAACCAAAGAATCTAGTTTTAGCAGAATTAAGAAAAGCATTTAAAGGATTTCTAGTATCTTCAGCTTCTTTAACAGCTTTACCAAAACTATAAATAGATTTATGATAATCTTTAGGTAATTCAGCATATCTATAACCATTACCATCAGAGCCAAATCTTATTCCAAGACTAGCAGCTTTTTTCTCTCCACCTAAAGCGCTAATAAATGAATTATATACATCATCATTATTAAAGTATTGTCTAATAGCAGAACTATCTCCAAATATCTGATTAACATATTTACTATATGTGTCAGAATATTTATTAGAAGGTAAGTCACTCAAACTAATAATAGAATTATAAGTATCAAATCCATCAATATTATCTTGAGATTTACCAACTTTAAGATTATTAATATATTCTTGATTATCAATAATATCATTAAGATAACTAAGCGCATATGCTCTATCAGTAGGATTGCTAATATTACTCATAATACTATTTCTAATAACATCTGTATCAGCAGTACTTAAATCAATATTAATATCAGGATTATATTTAGTAAGAAGTCCAGCTATTGATTGTCTATTAGTAGTAATTTCAGCTTGAGCTTGTGCAGGCATAAAATTATCAATACGAACAGGAGTACCTTTATAAGTTAAATTATCAATAGCTTGTTTTCTTTGAGTATTATTAGCAGTAGTTTTTTGAGCTAATGCTAATTGAGCTTTCCATGCAACACCATATGTAGTATCACTACTTTGATTATAAAAAGTTGCAGCATTATAGAAAGGGTCAATACGTTTAGCAAGATACTGTTCAGGAGTAAGTAGAATACCATTTTTATCTGTTATATCAGGATTACTACCATTTTGGTCATATTTCCATTTAGCAATTTTATAATCTTGTTCAAGACTAGCTTTAGCACCAGGAGTATTTTCTATAACAGCTTTAACAGCTTCAGCAAGTTTAGCTTTACTTAACCTTTGCCAATCACCTTTAGTATGAGAATAAATTTCTCCTGTAACAGATTTAGTAATATCATCAGTAACTTTACCGTTAGCATCAAGCCATCTTGTTTGACTACCACCGCCTTGTTCTTTAGCAGCCCATTGAAGTGCTTGATTAAGTATTTGATTCATAGGAATTTCAGAAACTTCTTTATCAATAGGAGTCCATTTACTTCCACCAATAACATTACCATTTTTATCAGTTATATCTTGATAATTATATTTATTAACAGCACGATAATAATTCTTATAATCTTCAGATAAATCAGTACGTTTATCAAGATTATCCATATATGCTTTATAATCTTGTTGAGCACGTAAACGACCAATCATTCCGGGACTTGAAGTTATATCTCCATAAGTTCCAACTATATCATCAAGACTAGAATAAGCATTTCCATATTGCATATTCTCTGTAAGAGCATTACGAACTTTATTAAGTTGTTCTTGACGCCAAGCATCTTCAGCTTCATTTAAATCTAATTGAGCAAGTTGAGCATCAATTTGAGATTTAGTTTGAATAGCTTGTTGATGTCCTTGTTCAAGAGTATTATAAGTTCTAGCTAAGACATTTAAGTCAATAGGATTAACTTGTTGTCTAAAAGTAGGAGTATAAAAGTTTATCGGCATGATTGTTTTCCTCCAAGTTTTCTACGTTTACGAATAATAAATTCATCATAATCAACTCCAGCATCTCTCATTATTCTATCATCAACATTAGGAGCAGATGCTCTCATAGCACCAATAGTATTATTTAAAGCTTTACGATTTTCATATCTACTAATCATATCTTGAATACCAGCATTAATTCCAGTAAATAAATTATTTACATTAGTAAGTTTAGCTTCTCTAATACCATTATCAAATGCTGTTTTTCTATCTATATATTGATTGTATTGTTGAGCATTAAATTGACGTACACTTTGTTGATTACGTCTATCTTGATTAATAAGATTAGTTTCAATATTTTCTTTTTCACCATAAAGTTGATTAACAGCTTGACCAGCAGCATTACGAACTCTTTGTTTACGAGCTAAACCTACACGACTACTAGCAGTATTAGAATCAATATCACGATAAGCTTCAAATTTATCTTCTCTAATTCTATCAAGTTGAGGATTAATATTATATTTAGTTTTAAGTTTATTAGCACTAATAAGAGTAGGTCTGCCAGGACCTCTCATTTTATTAATAGCTCGTTTACTTGCAAAATAACTACCTAATCCTCCAGCAATATTACTACCAAGACCTATCCAATCAGCAGTAGTAATGTTTTTAAATTTACCTTGACCTTTACCATCAGATTGACTAGATTGTTTAACAGGAACACTAGTAGAAACAGGTAAAGTAGTAGGAATACTAGCTTCTATAGTAGGAAGATTACGATTATAAGTAGCAGTAGGAGGAGTTTTAGTAGAACTAGATTGAACTGATTGACTTGACTTATTCCTTCCTCTACGGGGGGTATTCCCTTTAGATTTAGTAGTAGGTAAATTTGGAATATTAGTATTATCAACAGTTATATTTTTATTATTACCATGACTCCAACCAGCTTTAACAAGACCACTAGTAATAGCAGGTCCATCATTAAATAAAGGAAGTTCACGTTCTGCATAATATTGAGGACGACGATTTCCATTATCTACTTTAGAATTTTTAGTAGGATTATCATTAAAAGTATTAGATTTATTTTTATGCCATCTTCCATTTCTAAATGTATATTCAGAACCAGAAACAGTTTCACCTCTAGCAGATCTATCAATAGGATATGGACTTGTTCTAGTAATAGTTCTATCAGTTATTGGAATATAATATCCATTATCTTCATCATATTCCCAAGTTCTACCATGACGATTAATACGTTTTCCACCATCTCTAAGTTTGTCGTGCCGACCCCCCGTAGAGGATGGAGAATGAAATAATCCATTCTTAACATTACCACTAATACTAATAATCAATCCATTACTACCTTTCTTTCTAAGTTCAGGATATTTATTATAGACTTTAGCTTTAACATCATTTCTACCATGTAATCCAGCTAATCTTAAAGCATCAATAGCATCAGCTTTAGTAGGAATAGGATAACTTCTATGTCCACCAGCAAAATCTTTTTTAGCTACACTAGGATAAGGTTTCTTTTTAGAGCCATAATCTTTATTTCTATTTAATCCACCCATAGCTTTTTTATTTTCATTTATATTATTTTTATTTATATAATCAACAGTTCTAGGAATATTACTACCATGTTTACCGATAGTTGTTCTATAAACTTCTTTAATACCTTGATTAATCCAAGTATTATCAATTTTATTAGATAAGTCATAAACTTTTTGTCTACCTAAATTAATAAGATTAGTAGCAGTTCTACCTATTCTAGAAGCTTTAGTTAAACCTTTAATAAATTTATAATTTCTATTACCAGCTATTGTAGGATAACCACCAATAATTATCGAACCACTTTCAGCGATTTGTCTTTTATATTCATCAGGTGCTTGATAAATTTTGCCACCTTCTTTATATTTAGTTCCATCATCATTAATTCTATTTCTATCTTTAAAATCTTCTTGAGCTTTAAATACTTTATTAGGATTAGCTCCACCCATAACTAATTGAGCAGGACTAGCACCGTTAAGAATAGGTTGTGCAGAATAAACTTTAAGTTCATCACCATTAGTTTCTACAATTTCACCATCTTCTACTTCAATACCAGTTTTATCACTAGGACCAATATCAATACCACCTTGACTATGTTTTCTTCCATTCATATAAAAGAAATTATTACCAAGAGGTTGAGCAATACCACCAGCAACTACATTTGGTATTTTACCACCAACAGCATATTGTTTTTGAGGAAGATTTCTTCCATTACTTCTAGGAGTTTGAATAATATTAAATGGAAATGTTGGTCCAAGTTCATCATCACTAGGAAGAGATTCTTTATTAAAATCTTTAACATAATTAATAAGTCTACCAGCAGTATTATTCATTAATTTTTCTCTATTATCTTTAGATACTAAATTATTTACACCATTATAGAGAAATTCATTACCAAGTCTTATTAAACCAGTAGATTTAGCAACTTTATCATAAGCTTCACCGAGTGGAGGAATACCATTTTGAATAAATCTTCCATTACGAGTAACATTACCTCTAAATGTACTAGGTAAATTACTTATATGAATAACTTTATCTTTTCTAGGCATTTTATATAATATAATGAGAAATTGTAATTTGATTGATTTTAAGGCTCTCTGCTGAACGATAGCCTATCAGTCGATTAATAGTTCATACCTATATATAATAATTCAACAGAGAGCAAAAGACTAGCGTCTATGACCGCCACAGCGATATACATTTAGCCTATCTCGATATACTGATTGAGGCATAACAGACTGTTGATTAATACCATTAGTAATCCATTCAGGACGTTCAAGACCAGTTTTAGGAGCACTATAAACAGATTGGTCGTCTTGTTTAACTTGAATAGGTTCTTTACCTTTGTTTCCAAACATACCACCAATTAGACTTCCAGCAGCTCCAATGGCAGCACCAATCCAAGCTTTTCTACGTCCACCGCATTTATATTTATTAATAAAGCTAGAACGTTGATACATAGTCATTGGATTAGTCATTGCATTAGAAGTAATATTAAGTTGTTGTTGACCTGATTGAAGTTGCTTACGTTTCTCAGCTTCTTGAGCAATACGTTTATTTTCATTAATTTGTTGATTAGCATTAATGCCTTGCCCTATAGTAGCACCTAATTTATCAAGTCCTTCTACACCAGTAACAGAACTTGCAAGATTTCCTAAACCAGGAAGAGCTTGAACAAGTTCTGTACCAAAATTAGCTTTACGTCTAATTCTTCCACCACATTTAAGGGTAAGTTTATCATTATATTGATTAACATAATCTTGATTAGAATAAGCACTAGTTAAAGCTTGAGCATTTTGTAAAGCATCTTTATGGTCTTGTGCAGCTTGAGCTTCAGCTTGGGCTTTTTCTTGAGCTTTCTTTTGTTTATTACTTTTAATTATACCACCAGCAATACTAGCAGCTGCACCAATAATAGCACCAATAAAAGCTTTTTGTCTTTGTCTATCTCTATACTGTATCATAATTTTCTAAATTGAGTTTGAGCACATTCAAGACTTTCAAATTCAATGCGCTTATTATCTGTATTATTAAATATGAAACGAACTATAAAATAATTACCATAAACTCTACGAAGTTTATCACTTGGAGAATTAGGATGTTTATTAATAGTATTACGAAAATAATTAAAGTTATATTGAGTAAGTTCATACCAAGGTTTTTTATACTTATTAAATTCATTAAGTTTATCAATATTAATATCTATATCATCAGTATCATTATCTTCATTAAATATACGAAGTATATCTCCAGCATAAGGATGTTCTCTTAAATCAACAGGATTATTAATATTATCACTATAAATAGGAATATATATCTTACGTACTTTATATTTAATAAATTCAAGAAATTTAATAAGTTCATAAGATTCATTAACTATAATATCAATATAACTATTATGAACTAATATAGGCTCATCACCAACTTCTTGTTTAGATACTAGATATAGACTTCTACTATCATCACCCATGTGAGTATTAAATCTACCATAATTATATTCATTAGTAAATACATGAAGAGGACAATTAAGTCTATCATTATTATGTTCAGTTTGAAAATAACATTTAGTTTTAGTTGACCAAGCATTATTAAAGTAATAATCATGTAAACTAATAAAGTTACCAACTTTATAATTAAAACTTATTACTTCATTATGAACTTCTTCAATAATAGCTTTGCTAACAGGATTTATATTATTATATGTATAATCAAACTTAATTAAAATACGATTATTATATTTATCATGAGCAAATCTAACATTATTAGGACGATACTTATCTAACCATAATTTTATATCTTCATACATTAATTTAAGTTGTCCATCATCAAATTGATAAAGAGCATGAAAATCGTCATTATAGAATATATAACCAAATTCTCCAACTATATATGCTAAATCATCTTGCAATCCACCATATCCTTTATCACTAGTAAAAACTTCTTTATAATCAACTTCAAAAGCATCGGGTTGATAAAGTTGTACATTTTCATCTCTAGTTTTAAGTGCAGCACTGATATCAAACATAAACATACTATGTTGAGTATGTACTAATAGATAATATCCAATACCAACAAGATTAGTAATTATTCCTTTATTTTCAGTAATATTTTTATAACCTTCAATAGGAAATACTCTCCAAGCATTAACTTCACTTTCATCTTGAATAATATTACTACGTCTTATAGTTTTATCAAAACGAGTAATATTAATAATATCATTACGATATTGAGTTAATAACTTAGGAACAAATTGGTCAACATTTCCAATAGGGTCTTTAAATAAATCAACACTATTTTTAGGTTCTACAAATGTACCAAAAGCAACACTTTTCTTGTCAGTTTCTTCTTTAATACTAAAAGCTATCTTACTAGGTTCATTATTAAAACATTTACTTTCAAAGAACTTATCGCTATAAAGAGGAAATTGAATATATTCAACAAAAGGTTTATCAAACCAACAAGGATGTGTACCATCAATATAATAATAAGGAGTATTATCAGGTGAATATAATCTATAATCTCCTTCATTCATAATAACTCTATTATCATTATATACTAATACTCCATCATATGTCATTCTACCATTATATCCATGTTCAATAGAATATGTTCCACTAGAATAACGAACATCATTAAGTCTTATAAGTTCTTTTTCTTTATTAATATAAATATTTCTAGTACAATTAAGAACAGTAGCAAGAAACATAGTTTCAGCATCTAAAGAAAGTTCTTTATAATCATCCATTTCTAATGCTGTACCTTTTCCAGCTCTATCATCTGCGATACTATCAGCTACTACTAATTTATAATTATTAATAGGTTTATATACATTTCTACTTATTACTCCTATAACAGGCATATTATAACTATATGGATAAGTAGTATTAACAACCATATCAACAACATCAGATTTTTCTCTAAACGGTTCAAATGTACATTTACCATCAATACGAATTATATTAAAATCATATTTAATAGTATCATCAATGTCAAATCTACCACTATATAGATAACATTTATCACTAGTATAATTATTAGAAACAAAACCTGGCTTAGCAGCATAATTAGATTCTTGCCATGTAACATTACTAGCTATATTAGCAAAATCTTTTCTAGTTAATAATCCTGTATATCTAGTAATAGGTTCTACTTTTTCATAACTAACAAACCAACCAACATAACCTAATTCTTTTATTTTATTCCAAAGATTATTATCAATATTAACATTAATATAGAACTTATTAAAGGTATCATTCATATTATATACAAAATCTCTAGTATGTTCTCCACCAATAGATTCAGACTTAAATATTAAATCTGGTATTCTAAATAGTTCATCACCATTAATATTTTCATAATAACCAAATTTAGCTTCATTATCATAATTACCATAAATAATTTGATTACTAGTTGGAGTATAGCTACCACTATTTATAACTTGATAAACATATAAATCATTATATTTATCTTTATCTTGATAGTCTATAAAGTAATTAGAAATAAGAGTATATAAATCATCTCTATTAGTTGCTTCTAATTCGCCAGCACTATTAAGTAAAATATTAGTTAAAGGATTATTAATAGGTTCAGCAGTATAAACTACAATTTTACTATCGGCAATATATTGTTTAACATTAGAACTAATACTAGATATTGGAATAGTTCCACTAATTACAACCCAATAAGGAATAGTACCAGCAGTACCATTAATCCAATCAACAGTTATTATAGTACAATGAGAATTATCATTTATAACATCATTTATATATTTATCTTTATTAGATAATTTATATCCTCTACTAGCATCACCATACTTATCAACAAAATGAATAAAGAAATTATATACTTCTCCAGGAATAAGAGTATCATTCTTTTTACGTTCATTAAAATCATAAGAAGGATCAATTACACTATGAGTAATTCTCATTTTACAATTATCAATATCAAATTGAGCAGTTCCAAATATTATAACTCCGCTAGTAAATACAGCATCTTCTGTAAATCCAACACCATTATAAGTATAACAAACAATTTTAACTTCACTAGGCAAACTATAACTAGATATATTATTTTCATACTTATAACTAGTAGGAATAATAAAACAATTACATGCTAAATATTCTTTAATATTAGCTCCGCCTTTAGAACCTACTTTTATTACAGTATTATAATTAACTTTTAAATATTCATGAGCAGCAATACCTTGAATAACAGTTTCGTTAAGAAGAGTTTTAAAAGTACGAAAAGGATATTGATTATTATTAAATAGTTTAGTATAATCAGCTATTTCATAATCTACAGTTCCAGTAAATCCAAGACTAGCCATTTTAAAATAAGGTCCTTTTTCACTAACTGCATGTACAACATTATAACTGTTATAATAAGCATTAACAGATTTATTTCTAAGTTTAATAACAATATCATTAACAGATTCTTCTAATGTTTTACCATCACTCAAAGTTCTATTATCATTATCACTTTTTTCATCATAATTAGCAATATATATTCTATTTTTATAATTAATAATGTTACCAACATTATAATAATTATAATAATCAGTAGTTAAATCTGCTATATTATATTCCACAAGTACATCTCTACTAAACTTAAAAATATTACTATTTAAATCATCAGTTCTAAACGCTTGAGTACTATCTTTTTTACATACAATAAAACCAAGTTGATAAAGACCAGAACGACCACCAGTAATACTTACTTCAAAAGTTTGATTACATATATCTTTAGAATCACTAAAAGAATCACTATTTCCATAGCAATATCCATTAGGGTCATCTTTAGGATCATAAACAAACTCTTTACGAAAACAAACTTTATTAATAACTTGTGGAATTATAACATCATTAAAAATAGGAAATCCAATACTATACCATTTAGTATAATTAGTCTTATCTATTTTATATCTAATAAACATAAAATAAAATCCTTTATAAGCAGCTCCACTAACATAATTTAAATTGCTAACTGTGGGTAAAGTTACTTGAGGAATAATAGACATTTCAGTATCAGGACTTCCAGAATCTAAATCAATATTAATAGTTTTAAGAGGAACATCAATAGAGGCATCGCTTTCAGCAACAGCAATTATAAGATGATTTTTAACATTATATGTATATGTTCCTTTAATCTTACCACCATTATATTTCCAATTACTATTTACTCTATAACAACTAGAAGATTCTTCATTATATCTATAAATATAAGATTCATTATTATCTACATTAATAACAAATAAAATAAGTTCAGTACTAGTTGGAATAACACCAACTATTTTAAAATTATTAATACCATCTTCATGAATAGTATTAGCAATTACTTTACAATCTTCAAGTCCTTCTTCATTAACAATCATCCTATCATCATTACTTACTTTAACGTTCTTAGCAGCAACTAATGAATAAGGTACACAATCACCCGGATGTTTATTAAGACTAAGTTTCTTTTGTATATTCATAATTATTTAGGAAAAGTAAAGTTATAAAAGAACTCATTCCAACCACTATCATCATCACTTTGTTCATCTAATAAAACACTAGTCTTAATATCTTTTTTCATACTTTCCCATAAATAGAAAGGATTAGTTCCATATTGACTAGCAGAAAGATTAAACACAGGATGCTTATATCCTCTCATAAGCATACGAGCCATACAATAATAAGTAAGACCTTGAATTAATTTACCATTAGCAGGTATAACAGGAATCTCACAATGATAATTATCACTATATTGAGTTTCAATATCTTTATAAACAACTGTTATACAAGTATCATTAAAATTAAGTTCAATAGTATTACCTCCAATAAGAATATAGTTATGATTTGACTTATCATATCCTCCACGGGGGGTCTGACAATGAGAATGAACTTCATGCTGACATCTTGGACATTCAGTATTATTATGAACTGTATAAACAACAGGATTACATCCTACTTTACCAGTATCAATAACTTCTCTAGTTCTAGAACCATTAGGACAACAATCATAAGGCATACCAAGATAGTCTTTATTAGTAGCACGCTCCGGACTTTCGTCCTCCGCTTGACCCCCCGTAGAGGATGGAGCAGATTCAGTATCACCACATCTATACTTACTACTATCAGCTTTAGGTACTTCACAACCATTACTATCATATACTTTAAGACCGTCATCAATAAGACAACATTTACTTTTAGCTATCTTATTAATGACGGTTAGTTTCATTTTCTTATCAACTTTACGAAGAACTTTAAGTTCATTCATAGCATCAACACACCAAGCAGGAACTCTAGGAATCCAATCACTTCCATCAGGATTGAAATCATTATCAAGTTTACCAATTATATGTTCTATCGTAATCGTTTTATTATTTGCCATAATATTAGTTTTTATATCTAGTTTTATTACCATTATTATGTGCTCCATGTTCATACTTTTGTTGATTAACATTTCTAATATATTTAAATGGAGCATTAGGTTCTCGTTCAAGATAAACAAGAAGTTTACTTCTTAATCCTAATTTAAGATTAAAAATATCATCAACAGTTTTACATTCAGAATTAAGTTGTTTAGCATCTTTACCTCTAAGTTCTCTATTAATATAATTAGCATACTTAAATTTAATAGCACTATAACTATGAGTTCCATTATTAATAAGTTGTATTTCATAAAACTCTTTATTAGTTTTATAAACTACATAAGGAATACCATCATATTTAAGTCCACGAATTTTATATATCTCTGCTTCTTCTTTATCATAAGGTTTAAGACCAGCATCAATAATTTCTTGTTTTTTAAGTCTAGTAGCGTTCCAATCAACATAAGTATCTCTAGGTTTATCTCTATATCTCCAGAAATTAATAACTAAATCACCAATCTCATATTTAAAATGATAAGCATAACCTTCAAGAACACATTTATGAACACCATAGCTATAATACCTATGAATATACTTCTTATAATCAGAAAGACTTAATTCAGAACGTCTTGTAGCAAGTTTAAGAGCAACAATATAATCATTTACTTTTTTAGCTAAGTTACAATAACGCAAAAGTTGGAGAAGAACAATACGTCTTTCTCCAACTGTATAACTAAGTTGATTATTAATTAATTGTTCTAACTTATTAATTAATTCAACATTATCATTAAGAAATTGAAACCCATATTCATTAAGATTAATTTTTAAATCATCTTTAATAACTTGATTTTTACTTTTAATATAAGCACGACAATCAGCTTTCATCTTATTTATAAGTTCAAGTTCTTTATTATATTTTGCCATATCGTCATTAGAAGTTTCGATAAACTTTTTATAATAATGACTAATATCTATATCTTTAATCATAATTTATCTAGTTACAAAATTATCAATAGGAGTTTCATTTGTTTGACGAGGAACTTCAATAAGATTACGTTTAAATACAATCTCTTTAAGAGCTCCAATCATATCTTCAGGAATAAGAAATTCATCATCATCGTATTTAGCTTCATCATCAATAGGATCATAATTTACATCTTTAGCTTTTTCAACAGTTTCGGTAGGAACAAGATAAGGAATTTCAAATGGAGATTCAATAATAATAGAACCTATATTTTGAAACCAATCTTTATTATTACTAAAGAAATAAATATAACCATTAATATAATCATAAACAGGAAGATTACACATACCTGCAAGATAATGATAAAACTTAGCACTAGCTTCTTTTGCAAATGGTATTTCTATCCCAGTATGTCCGGTAGTTCTAATTGATTGGAAAGGTAGGTTATTAATAAGTCTAACTGGCTTTGGAACTTCTTGTTTAGTACGTTTAATTGCAGGAAGCCCAAGAGTTTGACTATTATATAAGTCACCATCAGGAACATTAATAATAGAAACACGAATACGTTGCTGAATACCTTTATCAACATATTTATGATTTTCATAACTTTTACGAATTAGTTCATTACGACCATGAAGAATAGCATATCGAAGATTACGTCTAAGAGGAATACTATTAGGATTGCCAACAGCATGAGCAAATTCACTAACTAATTGATTAAGACTAGCCATGTTAAGATTGACTTGCGTTTTCTAATGCAGTTACTCTATCATTAATACTATTTATTTTAGGTTTAAGAGTACCATTAACATAAGTATATAAAGAATTATGATTAGTTTTTACATCATTAGCTAATTTTTCTACTTCATTAATATCTCCAGTTAATTCATTATATTTTTGTTGAAGTTGACCAATTTCTTGTTCAAGTTCAGTATTATTAGTATAATCTATAATAGAATTAAACAATTTAATTAGAAGTTCTCTATTTTCAATAGATATATCACTACTTAAGCAATATATAGTTCTAATAACATCATCTTTAAGTTTATCTTTAGTCATAATATATTATGTTTTAAGTTTATTATATTTAATATTATAATAAACTGTTGCAGGAGTAGTATCGAGAAATACAAAAACAGAAAACAAATTAATTAACCAACTACTCTAGCAACAGTTCCACGTGGACTTATTTAATCAAGCTTAACTGTGGTAAAGAAGCCGACATCAGCATTAGAATCCGACCGAACTCCAGTAGAATGAAAGCAACCCGAGCCAGCCTCAGAACCGTAATTAGCGCGACCGCCAAGCAGAAGCATACGAACAGCTTTATCTGTATCTTGTCCATTAGCACCTCTTATCCAATTATAGTCAGCCTTTTTATTAGTTCCAACTTTATTAGGAACAAAATAAGGACCAAATCTAAAATCAAATTCAGTAATAAAATTATTAGTATTAACTTGGTCACCTATAAAATAACATTTATCTTGAATATTATCTTTTGTAATATCAGAATGATTAACACCTTTTTTAAGAAGATAAACACTATTATAATTTGCATTACGATTTATAATAGCCACATCTCTAATAAATGTCCATATATCACCAAAGAAATTTAGAATACCACGATAAACAGCAGGATAAGTATTTAAATTACTTCCATCTGCATTATAATTTCCTAGTTCATAATGGTCACCATTTGTACTACCATTACCAATATTATGTTCAGCAGTCCAATAAGTTTGTACAATAGGATTATTGCCATTAAAAGCTGTCCATCTATCCCAATCTAAATTTGTAACACCAGCACCAAGACCACCTTGTTTAAATCCTTCACTAGTTAAATTAGTATTTAATGCAGCTTGATTATCAAAATTAGCATACTCAATATAACAAAGAGCCTGTAAAGCACAATATTCAAGATAATCAATCATTGTAATCCAATCGCCACGATTAGCACAAAATTCATTTGCTTTATCATAATTAATACCAGTTCTAGGTCTACCTTGTAATTTAGTAGCATCAATAGAAGAATTTTTATTTCCTCCTAAATATCTAGTATCATCATGTTTAATACAAGCACTAAATACTTCTTCTTTACCATCTTCTCTAGTTCTAGTCATAGTTTTAGTATGACTTATAATAAAAGGATGAACTCTAGTAAATGTTCCATCAATATTAAAATCACTTATCCAAAGTTGATATTTAGTACCAGTATCTTTAACGCACATATAAAACTCTGGAACTCTTACCCCAACATCGCCGTCACTTCCATCAAGAGGAGGAATAAAACCATTTTCAAGAGGTTTAGCCCAACCCGTAGGATTAAGGAAATAACTGATTTTCTTTTCATTATAGACACAACCTTTAAGTCTATTTTGAATAGGAAGTTCTCTATGAAATTTAGTATTACCAATTCTGATTATATCATTATCATCTTTAGTCCATTCAATACCATACGCAGCATTTTCAAAAGTAGGAATAAATGCAGCAGAACCCCAAGCTGGATTACCTTGTTCATTAATAATTAAACTATCTCCTTTAGATACTCCATCTAAATTAGGTAGATGTTTAAGTCCTTCTGCAAGTTCATTTAGTATATGCTTGTTAAATCTTAACAAGCCATTATACATTTCTACTAAATTAAAATTCATATTAAACTTGTTCTAGAGCATCAACTCGACCATCAAGAGAATTAATATTACTAGTATTTCGATTAACTTGAGTTACAAGTCCTTGAAGAGCAGTAATTATAGCATCGTTTTTAGTATCATTACTAGCTTTCATAGCATTAATCGCAGCAACTATATCTGTATTTGCTTTATTAATAGTAGAATTAACAGTATCAAGTTTATTACCAATAGTAGTTTTCATACTATCAATAGCAGCTTTAATACTATCTAATTTAGCATCAACTTTATCAAAACGACTATTAAGAAGAGTTTGAGTTTCATCTGATTCACTTTTATGTTGATTTTCAAATTCATCAAATTCAGCTTTAACCATTTCATGTAATTCAGTAATCTTTTGACTAATCTCATCAAGATTAACTATAACATTATTTTCTCCAAGCTCATCATGTTCTTTATTACCAGAAATACTAAGTTTAAGATTATTAATAAGTTTATTAATAGCATCTAACTTATAATTAACTCTTTTATCATCTTCCATATCTTTAGAATTTAGTTTGTTACAAATATAAATTATATTATTAATAACAAGTAGTTTAACAATATTATTAACATTTTTTAATTAAGCAGTTTTAGAACTATTAATACCTAGATATTTAGTCCAAGTATAATGTTTACGTTTACTAATATAATCAAGATTATCATCATTAATATGAGCTTCTTCTTCAAAACTTACATCTTTATAAGCATCATGTTGTTTAATATGAAATAGTCTTATAATAAGATATTCAACACCATACCATATATAGAAAAAGATATATAACATCTCTTTCATTTGTTCTGTATGAATAGCTTCATGATTAAGTTCTTTATTACTTAATTCTCCTTTAGTAAATATAATACCAAAAAGATTAATAGCTTTATAACCATTAAAAGGAAAATGTTTAGTCTTAATAACTCTCATAACTTTACTATTTTAAATTTTAATATTGTAAATATTTATGTACGTCCATAGAGCCACTTTTTAGGCTCATAGCAAGACTTTCATTAAATCATGTACAGTTAATCAGCTAGGCTTAAAACTAGCCAAATTCGGCAAGCTATACTCCCCGTAGAGGATGGAGCAGGCTTGAATCAGTCAATCAAACCTAGCTAATTAATCTCATACAATCTTAACCAATAGTATTATCAATATCTTTATAGCCAACTCCAAGTTTCTTTAGAATAGGACTAACAACCCAACTCCAAAACACAGGAGCAAGAACAGCACTATTAACAAGCATAATAGCATTATCATATCCAGCAGCAATATAAATACCAGCCATAGTAACAATACTTATTACTAATACACATCGTTTTTGCCAAGTAGGAACTTTATTATCACCATTAAAGTAATCAATAACTTTAATAATAATATAAGTTAGAACATTAACAATAAACATAAATCCAAAGTCAAAATTACTAAGGATACCATCTACAATTACATCAATAAATTTGTCCATACTAAAATTTAGATAAATAAAAAAGGGAACTATCCGAAGATAATTCCCTTTTATAGTTTTACAATAATGATTAGTTATTCATGTGGAAATATTCCCACACTTTATCACCATCAAAATCTACATCTTTAAACCAAAATGTAATAGCACTTTCAAACACTTTATTATCTATATTACCACCAAACCATTCTTCAAATAGTTTAGCATAATCATGATATTGAGCATTAATTGCAACATAAACATCACAAGGCTCAACATCATTAGGCAATACTTCTTTATAGCGTTCACAAATCTCATGAGCTTTATTCATATCATATTTTTCACCAACATATTTCTTGTTGTCTTTAACATGATACATTTGTTCTACAACTTCTTTAGCTTCATACTCATTAAAATGATAGCCATCGTCATTATATCCACCGCTCATAAGCATAGTTAAAATCTTTTCTTCTCGGTCATTTTTATTAGCAGAGCGACCATAAGTATCGTAAGTATCATAACCAATACGATTTCTCATGCCACCTCTACCACCACGACCACCTCGTTCTCCACGCGCATCAAGAAATTCACGAAATTCATCAAGAATATTTTGATTACCGCCACGACGATTACCAACATGGTAAGGTTGAATGTAAGGCATTTCTCTCATAATATTACTTTGTTTTTAAACTGATTAATGATTCTTTTAAAACTTCTAAATCAGTTTGATTAAGAGCAACAATTTTATTCACATAAGGAACTTCAAGAGATATAATACCTTTAGAAATATTACCGCCACCAATAAAAGGTATATCAAAATTAAAATTATCAATATTATTAATAACTTCCATTTCTTCATCAAATATACCTTCAATATCAATCATACCATCTTTATCTGCAATGGGCTTCAAGAACTTATCAAAACTATTAATATTATTAGTAATCGCTCTTTTAGCTAAAGGAATTAAAAGTCTTATAGCTGGAGAACTTTCACCCATAGATACTAATTGTTTAATAATATAATCTTTAATAACCTCTTTAACATTACCAATTTCAACCATAATATTACTTCTTTAAAAATTCTTCATAAGTTAAATTAGGATTAGTTTTACTAGCTTCTTTAAAAGCTTTAAACAATTCCATCTCTTTGTTAGTAACTTCAACAATTTTACTCTTAAGCAACTTAACAAGTTTAAGTTGTTCTTCAAGTAAATGTTTGCCATCAGCACTAGCTTCGATTTTTCCTCTAACTAAATTAAGAACTTCTGCTTGAACCATACTTTGTAAAGCATTATAATTATTTACATAATCTTGGTTACTAAGAAGCATATTTTGTTGTTCTTGTGTAAGTGGTGCAATTTCAGCATCAATAGCATCCCAAATTCCTTGAGTTGGAACTTGCTGATTTTGAGTTGTACCATTATTTGCATTAGGAATAGCATTACGACGATAAGCTTCATTAATTGCTTGTTTTTGACTTTGAAGAAAAGCAATTTGTTCATCAATGCTATTAGTCATTTTTTCACTAGGATATAGCAAAGGGTCACTACTACCTAGTATGAATTGATTAACAGGTATCATATCTCTTTCAATTTTATGTTCTTAATCAAACTTAGTAATATTACTGAGCAGGAGTTCCGCTAGCAGGTTGAGTAAAACCACATGGTAAACATCCACAAGCATTACGTCCAACTAGACCAGTAACAGTAGGTTCATTTGGAAGAGTAACTACACCATAAATAACATTGCAAGTCTTTTGATTAGTATAGTTGATACCAGCCGTAAACATCTTTTCCATTTCGCATTGGATAAGTTTATCTTGATAAGGACGAATAGCTTTAGTAACAGCTAATTCAGCTTTCAAATCAGATAACTCTTTACGGATATCATCATCAGCATCACGAGTATATTTGTAAAGATTAAAATGGTCAGTGTTATTTTTCTCAATAAGAGCATCAGTACGATTACGCCCATCAATGTAAACACCAAACAATTCACTATTAAGACGTTCTCTATCTTCAAAACGTTGATTCTGTTGAGTCAAAGCCCATTGATAAAGACCACCTTGAAGAGCTAAAGTATCTTCACAAGATTTTTCCCATGCTTGAAAAGCAGTAGGAGCACCGCTTCCACTACCAGCAGTAGCACCAAGTACGTTAATATTAGTAGAGCCATCACCTAACATTCCACCACCAGCGCCACCTAAAATACTAGCACCAGCAGAACGACGATTACCAAACAAAGCCCAAGTACCAAGTGCAGTACCGATAATACCAAGAGTTAAACCTGCATTAGCCTTACCGTTTACATCACGACGATTACCACCGTCATAATTCATTCCAGCACCATTATAGCCCTCTGGAACAACTTTCACTTTTTCAATTACTTGCATAATAAATTAAGGTTTAAGTTAAAAAAATAGATTAATACTTGTAGTTTGAACTACATAATCTATAACACTTAAACCGTTATCTTTATTTGGTCATTAACATTAATTTAACTTTCAATAGGACTATATATTGTCAATTCACCAATTTTATTAAGTTTAGTATATTTTATTTCACCTATTGAAGTCTTGCCATCATCAGCTTTACCACCTTGTGTACCAACATAACATTGAATAGTTTGTTGTCCTCTAAATTCAGAATTACCTGCAACAAAACCAAATCTAAATTTATAGTTATCAGTATAATTATCATTATAAACAGTGTTATCTTCATTTAACAAAACTGTATGATATTCATAACTATAATTATCATCACTAGTTATATTAAGAGTTGGCTTATCAAGAGTTAAAGGAGTACCAGTTGTATTGACTTGATTATTCCAAACTTTATATTTATCATTAGGCTTATTTTCATACCAACAATAACCATTGCCATGAATAAATCCACCTCCACTACGAATTACTTTAATATTATCAAGACCAATAACTTTATCATTAACTGAATTAACTCTAAAGTACTTTACTTCATTATTAGATTTAGCAACTCTTTTAACAACTTCACCATACCAACATTCTTTATAACCACCATGTCCATCAGGCATATTAATAGTTCCATCAGCCAAAGGAAAAATAAACATTCCTCTATTATCAACATCAATTTCATTATTTTTTAATTGCCAAGCATGAACAATAACACCACCTTTATAAGCAGTACATTCAACAGTAACATGACCTCTATGTAATTCTCCAAACCAATTAGCACAAAGATTCATTTTCATTATATCAGGCATTTTATCTTCAAGGTCAATCATAGATTCAATATTAAACATAACACATTCAGCACCTGAGTCAGTATTATCGCCGCCCCAATATAGATAAGGAATTTGACTTAAATGCCAAGACCAACCAACAGCCATATAATTTAAACTATCAATAGGAGAATTAACATAATATGATTTAGTATCCAAATTAGAACCATCATTTTTACCCCAAATATATCTAAGTTGAACACTAGTAAAATCACTAAAATGAATAACAGAAGTAGGCCAAATATGATTAGTACCATCATAAACATGAGCAATATTAGTTTGACCTACTGTTCTCTTTCTAAGAGGTTGAGCAACTCCTCCTTGACGTCCAAGAGTTAAACTCATTATTCATCAATAATATTATAAGTCATTCCAGCAACTGGGGTAAGAGTTGCATATTGGGTAGCAGTTCCTGTCCAAATTGGAAGACTAAGTTTATTACTATTTGCACTAGGCATAGTCATATTAACTCCACATCCGTCATTAATAGCTTTTTGAATCTTATCAAGATTAACACTATTAGTAATAGTTTGATTTATTTCTTCTTTAAAACTATTAAATGTATCATTAGTAACATAACCACCAAGTAAATTATTAACTTCTTGTTTACTATAAGTTTCACTTTTAGTATAGTAATTATCAAACATGTTATTAATTTCTTCTTTGGTATATCCTTCCATAGCAAAAGTATCACCCATTACTCTCCATTCAGTACCATTCCAATAACAAATCTTTCCATTACGATATTCAATCTGACCTTTAGCCCAATTACTACAAGTTACATTAGGAAGATATTCAGATTCTTCACCAACCATACCTGTAAGTTTACATTTGTTCAAATCAATAGTACCGTTTTCTATAATACCACCTTCAAATACAAGTTCACATCCGCTAGGCATTGTAATAGTTTTACCACTTAAATCAAAAGCATAACGAATAATATAACGAGTATTTTCTTCGTTAAGCATATCTTGAGTAAGAGCAGCTTTATAATTAAGATAAATATTATTCTTAACTTGAACTAAATTTTCTTCATTAAAATAATATTTAATATTATCTACTGAATTAACATATATAATACCAAGTCTTGGACGTTCATCAGAAAGACAAGTATTATAAATATTATAATCTTCACTATTTCCATAAACAGGAGTGTTGACCCCCCGTAGAGGATGAACTCTATCAGTAGGTTCTACAATAGTCCATCTAGTATAATAATTATAAAAACCAATTCCATCATGAACAGTCTTAACTCTAAGAACAAATAATTTATGATAAGTATCATAATAAATACCAGCAGTATTACCTAAATCTGTTCTAATAACTTCATACTTATCAGTATTAAGAATTATTTGACCATATTGTTCACAATAAGTATCATCAAGAAAACCATCAAATAAAAGCTGTTCTGCATTACTTGCATCATCCTCCACGGGGAGTAAGACCTTGCGAACTATTTTATATCCTTTACCACTTTTATATTCAGGTTCATAAGGTCTATCTTTAAGACTAAGGCGATTAACATTACAACAACCTGGACTTAATCGAAGAGTGATATCTTCTTCATCAGGATAATTAATAATATTAACTTTACCATCTCCTGCAATCATTTGTTTAAGAGCTTCATTAAGCATATCCCAATCAATAGTTCCATCAGCAATTGGAATATTAGCACCATTCTCTTCAAGATACTTCTCACTAAGAATTTTTGTCCAATTATCATCAGAAACCCAACTAGCTTCAACACCAGCTTGAAGATTACTACCTATATAACTTTCAGTTACAGATATATTATGTTCTGCGTCATAATAACTTATAGTAAGACTATTACGTCTAAATATAGCAGGTACAGCTTTACGAGTGTTAACTCTAGTTCCTTGATATGGAATCCATAGATGATTAAACCTAGAAAGAACAACAGTTAAATCATTATTTGTATCTTTGTCAAGAATATTTTGAAGATAAGTAATAGGAAATACTTTATCATAATTATTCTGACTTAGTTTTTCATATAATTGTTTATCATTCATAGCTATATAATTAATTTGAATAATTTTAATAAGTAAATAAACAATATAGTTATCACTAACATTGTTATATTGAATAATATTTTCATCATGCTTCAACCAAAACTCTTACATTAAATACTATATTATTAGAAGTCATAGTAAATTGACATAGTATAGTAAAACCGGAAACAGTAGTATTAGAATTAACACCAATAATAGTGCCGTTATTACTTATACTAATACCACTAACTGTACTATAATTACTTAAACCACAGTTATATTTATCATCACTACCATCTTTATGTTCAAACCAAAATTGTAATTTACCAGAATAAAATGTACTAACATTAGTAGGAATATATACGTAAACACTAACAGGACTACTAATAATATTATTATAAGTTGTTTCTCCATCATATATAGTATCTACATTTATACTATTTATATAAACAGATAATGCAACATTAGTAGTAGTAAACTTATTATTTTGTATGCAAAAACGACCAACTACAGGACTACCTTGTTGAGTACCTCTAGTAGTATTATTTTGTGAACCTAGCCATTTCCATTCAACATACCATGTTCTACTACTAGTAGAAGAATTAGATAAAACTTGTATTCCAAAAGCTATCATATTATCACCTACTGTACTGTCATTACCAACTAGTACATTACAATTAACTTTACTAATAGTTACAATATCACTGGCAGTATAATATTTATAAGTAGTACCGCCACTTCCTTCTACTCCATTCCAAATATATTTTTGAGTAGTATATATCTTATAATATACATATATTAATTCTCCTTTTGAAGATATATCCTTATCAATTTCACATACATTAGGATAAGTGGTACTATCAATACCGGTATCTGGACCAGTTCCATAATATGTAGTATGATATATTATATTTTGATAAACTAAACTACCAGCAGATTGACTAATAGTTATATCTTTAGTAGCACTATCTATTGTTGCTCTAAATACAGAACTACGAGAACTAGTAGAAGTATTATTACCATAACTAACAGTAGAACCACTTAAAGAAGCTGCACCATTAACTTTACTTAATGTTGGAGAACCACTAGCATTTTCAGTATAAGTTGTTCCTGTACCATTCCATTGCCAAGTACGACTTCTAGTAGCAGAAGTAGATAATGTAGCATTTCCACCAACAGCAGCGATAGTTGTTACATTAGCACTTAAATTAATAGACCATGCTCCCCAACTACTATAAGTTTTAGCACCAGCATTTTGAGTTACAGCAGTATCTTTAGTTACAGTATCCATTGTAGCTCTAATAACTGTACTTCTAGCACTTGTAGAAGTATTATTATCATAAGTTACTTCATTACTAGCAAATGAACCAGCTCCACTAACTTTACTAAGAGTAGGAGTTCCAGTTCCTGTTTCAGTTCCACCACTTCCATTAACTCCATTCCATGTATAAGTTCTTGTTCTACTTGCAGAAGTAGTTATATTTGAACTACCTCCACTAGCAGCAACATTTCCACTGTTAGAAATATTAACTGTCCATGCAGACCAAGCACTATATTGTTTAGCACCAGCAGATTGACTAATAATTATATATTTAGTAGTTGAATCAATAGTAGCACGAATAACAGTTGATTTACCACTTGTACTAGTATTATTTCCATAAATAACTTTAGGATTAACCCAACTACCATCACCACTAATTTTACTTAATATAGGACTTCCATTTCCAGTTTCTGTACCACCAGAACCGGCAACTCCATTCCATGTATAACTTCTAGTTCTACTAGCACTAGTTGATATAGTAGCTGTTCCACCTGTTGCACCAATACTAGTTTTATCAGCACTAATATTAACAGTCCAAGCAGACCAATTACCATAAACTTTAGCACCAGCAGATTGTGTTATAGTAATAGATTTAGAAACACTATTACTAGTAGCAGTAATAGTTATACTACGACTATTTGTTGTAGTATTATTACTAGCAGTAACAGTTTTACCACTTAAAGTAAATCCACCAGCACTACCACTAAGTGTAGGTGTAGCAGTTTCAGTATCAGTAT
>OLIX01000462.1_pt1 | contig 42839 bp, 43 predicted proteins | sample 1601331 | NCBI WGS metagenome assembly OLIX01 (sample SAMEA2452120, study PRJEB22498) | human gut metagenome | biome: human feces; feature: human gut; material: feces | place: Australia | collected 2012 | reverse complement strand
AGTATATCTACAAATGAAATGCGAGTTGCGAAAAAAGAGTTTAAAGCCTTCCCAGTTGAATGTATCAGTAAAGTTCAATTGATCATGAAAGATACAGAAATTATCAAACAGGTCAAATCAAACCTAAGAAGAAAGAAGCACTAATCTGTCGATGTTTTTAATATTGCCATCTTATCCCATAAAAAAATCGGAAATTCTTTAATAGAGTTTCCGATTTTGTTTATTTAAGCTATTTTATTTTTCATGCGTAACTACTAAAAAAAAGGGATAGTCAATATGACCATCCCACAATCTACATATATCTTTCACAACGATACGCAAAACCTTTAAAACCATTCTCTTTCGCCTTATATAAACTCTTTTCATAACACAAAGATTCAGCCTTATGTTTATAAGTTAATGACTTTTCTAAGTACCCATTCAAACTATCAAAGAAGAATAGAAATAAACCACCTAGTGTACATACAATACTTGAAAGAATTAACCAAATAACAGGCACAATGATATAAACTACATTGAGTATAATCACACCAATAAAGCAGCTTAAACAAGCAATCATTAAACCCATATGAATCTTATGATATTTTCTAAATAAATCTTGATACCTTCTTATACAAGGATCCACTTGAGAAGTAATATAATCATCTGCAGACATATTATTTAACATCCTCACTCGATTTACCTGCAAGAACGGCATTAATTTTATCCTTAGCCATTTTAACCGTACTTTGATCTGGAACCATGACAGATGCCGCATCTCCAAGTTCAGCACACATTAAAGTATCACCCTTACCATCAACCATATACTGCTCCATTTTCCAAGTTGGATTGTTGTTTAATTGATACTTAATTAAATCCGTAATCTCCGCATTGGACATTGTTGTAGAAAAAGTATTTGCCATAGTATCCATAATGGCTGCATAGTTTGTAATCACACTAGGTTTAGTCGCCTCTTTTACAATACCCATAAGGACTTGTTGTTGATTCTTAGTACGTTGACGATCTCCTTCTGTATATGAATAACGTTCACGAGCAAAGGCTAATGCTTGTTCTCCATTTAAGTGATTCACACCTTCGTGTACACTAAATCCTGGTAAAGCAGCAAAAGAATTCGTCGCATATCCCGGTTCTACGTTTACATCAACCCCACCAAGCGCATCTACTAAATCTGTTACCGTATCAAAACCAACTTTGAATGTATAGTTGATCTCAATACCCAACAATTGTTCTACAGTACGCTTTGTCGTATTCGTACCATGAATACCTGTATGTGTAATCTTATCTAAAGCCCCTTGCATACATCCATCGCCTGCATCACATGCTGTAGTGACATAGAAATCACGTGGTACGGAAGTTAATAAAATTGTATGAGTTTTAGGATTGACTGTAGCTATCATAATCACATCACTACGACCATTTTCATCAAAACCACCACGTGTATCTGAACCAGAAATCAATACATTAAATGGTTTTGAAGTAATATCACTAACTGAAGTTGCAGAATCATTATTTTTTACTTTATAAGAAGTTTGATACACAACACGCGTATTTGAATCAAAGTTAGAATAAGTTTCCATATCCAAGATTTGACTACGACTTGATTCATTAATAATAATCGAATCTACTTCTCCATTATAGAAAGCTTCTAAAAGGGCTGTCATACTATCATATTCTTTTTGATTTAAAACAATACCTTCACCACTCAATTCTTTAAGCGCTTTTTTAGAACCCTGTTCATTCAAACGTAAACTACCCACACTTACACCATTCAATTGAGACTTATTCTTAATAGAACTTGATTCTTTGACAATCACACTCACTGTATTTTTCGCATGTTTGGCAACATTTGTAATACTACTTAAAACATTTTGCGTTTTAGAAATATAATACCCACCCATACAAGATGCGACACAAATGAATAGTGTTAATACAATACAAACAATTTTAGAAACCACATTCTTACTAAAATAAATAAGCAATAAGATAAAAATGGCATCCAAGACAACCACTCCAATAGTAAGTGGAAATAAGAATTTAGATGGCAATACATTCAAACGAATCACTTGATACAATAAGTAAAATGAAGAAATCACCAATACAACACTTAATAAAATACTCAATACTTTTGATAATTTACTTTGTTCTTTCATAATTAAACAGCTCCCCTTCCATATAAAACTTGTTTTACTGTCTTACAAAGCAATGTAACATCCAGCCAAAATGACCAGTTACGATAATAATACTCATCCAAAATCAGACGTTTTTCAAAACTTACATCACTACGACCATGACTTTGCCACATACCCGTAATGCCAGGCTTACACGCAACCACATCCTCATAATATTCACCCATATCTATTTTTTCTTTTGGTAGATACGGCCTAGGACCAATCAAAGACATCTGGCCAAAGAACACATTGATAAATTGAGGAAATTCATCCAAACTCTTTTCACGCAAGAAATGCCCTGCGCTTGTAATACGAGGATCATTGGCCAGCTTTTTATTCTTCTGATACTCTTCACGAATCTTAGGATCACTTGCCATTAAATCCTCTAAGATCTTATCTGCACCAAGCACCATTGTACGATACTTATACATCTTAAATTCCTTGCCATTTTTACCAATACGATTTTGCGTAAAGAAGACAGGCCCCCGATCGCCTTCCATACGATTTTTAAAGAATACATATACCGTGAAAGGAATCAAGATCATCATGCCACATAGGCCTGCACAAATGTCCATACAACGCTTTAAAATATAAGACCCCAATTGATTGACACCACGAGAATTTGAAATCATTAAAATACCATCGAAATCCTCAACCTTTGTATCAAACGTTACTAAGCCAGTGACCTGCGGTAAATATTTAATGTTCAATACCTTCCCTTTAAATAACTCAAACAAACGATTTAAATTCTTTCTGTTAATTTCAGGAATCGCAATCAATACCGTATCTATATTATGCGTACGTATAAAATCATCTACCGCATCCAATTCAATCGTCTGCTTTTTAGAAACAACCTGCTCTTGATGAATTCCATACAACTTGCAACTCACATAACCCTGCACATCCAATAATGAATAACTATTTCCACGACATACAAAAGCCAATTGTGCAGCCGTATGACCCGTACCTACAATTAACGTATTATGTTTATAACGCTGGCGGAATATCTTATGCGAATATCTTGAGTTACAACCCGCAAACAAAAATAAGACAAGGGTTAATAATAAAAACCCATATATTTTACGAACCGTCCAAGAACTAAATGGGAAAATCAAAAAACTGCCAAAGAAAAAGCCCAAATGCGAAAGAATCAATAAACGAATCTCATCATACATCAATAACACTTTTCCTTGATAACGCCCAATCAACAACTGCATTAAAAAATACAAAGCACAAAGCTTAATCGTATATTCCCCATAAAAACGCAGGACATTGATTTCCTGCAGGAAATTAATTAATATCCAATAAAATATAAATTCTATCGTTATCTTTAAAGTACCTATTTTTGACATAGTCTAAATCTCCAAATATATAACTTTTATTATTATATAAAAAAAAGAAGAAAAGCACAAATTTACGTACCTTCTTCCATTCTCTACTCATGACTTGATCCATTTTTTATTTTTATAATCATATTTGTAACCATACACAATAAGGAAAGCATTTACGATTTGAAAATAAGTCATCCTATTATTAAGACGCCGAATTTCTTCAAGTTGTAAAGCCTTAGTAAATGAATCTAAAGTATATTCCTTTTGAAACTTTATACCTTGTTCAAAAGAATCATAATACTTTAAATTGTTTTGGATTATATCAAATACCTTAGAAAATAATTTTTTAATTCTTGGAAAATTCAGAATTAATAAATCAAATGCCAGAGGATTTTGTTTATAAATTTCATTTGCAGCATCATAAAATTGTTTAAGAAAATCAAGGGCTCCACCAGCACCAATACCGCCAAGTGTATCAACTAAAAATTCAAGGTGATCAAATTCATATCCATAATTATTCAATTCAGATATTTTTGCATCTACAGGATCAAATACATCCCTTGCGGTTGTTGTATCAGTAATTGAAGCAGTACCATCATAAATCAGCGAATATTCGATTCCATTTTCAGTTTCTGAATTTCGATAAACAACAACTTTCATTTCTTTTGACATAGATACTACAACGTGCCCTCCTTCGTCTCCCTATTATAAATACGCACAAATTCCTTGTATTCACTTGAATCCTTGGACATAGGTGCTTTGATTACTGTATTTTCATAAAGCGCAAAATCCGTATGAATAATATTTTTACTCTTATCCCATACATTCAATCCTGCAATTTTAATTTCTGCATTTTTGAACTCATTTTGAATCACATCCGCAAAAAGCGTATTCATTGTTTCCTTACCCTTTTTTATTCCGAGATCATTCAGCTTATATCACCTTTAAAAACAAGTTTCATAATTCCTATTGTTGATGATAATAGTGCACTAATAATACTCTTATTTACATCAAACCCAAATATTACCGTAATCGACACTTTCATTTTGAGCTGAGTTGGAAACAAAAGTGCACAGTCAGAAAACGGAATAGGTACAGCCCCTTCACCTGTCGCTGCAAACGCTGCGGTTACTACTATTGCCTGTGCATGAGTTTTTTTCATCCAATGCTACTATCTGTACATTTTGAAGAGTATCAATCAACTCGTCTGGTAACACCTCTCTTATATCTCAGATATTAAACTCGATACCATGCTGAGTATTTAAATCTACCTTTTAGAATTCTTTCAATGTGGTACATAACGAAAATGGTATGATTTGCTGCATTAGTGTTTCCTGATAAGCATCTTCTGCGTGCATATACTCAACGATGTCATTTGTTGTAGAATTCTTAAACTTATTAGCCACCTTATAGATAATATCTATTTCTTCTGGAGTCAAAGCATCTAAAGACACTCCTAATTTCGCTTGAATATGATAACTTACCATTTCCTCTCTCTCAATTTCTTCTACTGTCAATTGTGGAAGATAAATAATTTCTGAGTTTGCAATAGGCAATGCCCCATATTTTTGATGCTGATAAACCAATCCGGTTATTGCTCGACCTCTTTGTTTATAAGCCAATGCGTCTGCATACCAAAGCATCTTCATCAATTTTACTTTATATAAATTTTTACAATACTGTGCAAAAAATGCCATTGTTGCTCCAAGTTTATTTAAATTCAATACCTGATATCCATTAAACTCACAAGGCCCATCGAATTGTGCATAGCGATTTTCAATGGTTTTTCTGTTTAACTGTTCAATACCGATTGTCTCTATTCTATGCTGGATTGCACTTCGCAATATCTCGTACTTTTCCTTTGAGAACTTTTCACGCTGTTTTTTCAATCTCTCAAGTGCATAATACGGATCATCCTTTACCATACGAATCAGCTGATCATATGTCTCATCCTGAATCGATTTTGTTTCATATCTTGTGATAGTTACTTCTCCCCATCCTAGTAAAACGGCTAAATCTGCCTGGCTCATTCCATATAATCCTCGAATTTCTGCAATCTCATAAGACGTAAGCAAACCATGTTTTTTTCGGTATGCATTTCTTGCACTCTGAAGATTCTGATTCATTAAATCTGCAGATACAAACTCATCTTCTTCATAATCAACACTCTCTGGGCAAAAGAAGTAAACCTCCTCATAAGAGGTAACCTCATTTTTAATCAGCATTTCGCCAATTCTCTTTCTTTTTTCTACAAAGTGAACTTTGTCGCAAAGAGGGCAATATCTTTCAACTTTCTCAATCAAATAATTGTCCTTCATTTTGGTATCCTCCTCTCACAAAAATTTAACCCTCATATGGCAATGGGCTAGGTTTAGGATAACGGGCAAAATGGAAAGAAACACAAAATACTTTTCCAGTCGCCCTATCCCTAATTTTTACCTTAATATACACATCTCTTGTCTGAATATTCCTATAGAACACAAAGAAAGGTGGAGCAGTCACATTTCTGTCATCTAACATCGTCTCAGCATAATCTTCTACCGTGATTGCTTTAAGTTCTTCACACACATCATTCGCATCAAACTCTAAAGCTGCCATTGTATTTGTTGTTGTATAAAGATCTTTGGCACTTTCGTTTCTCTTTTTAGGAAGAATATCCAAATCTCTTTCAATCACAAATGTATCTGATTCTAATATCGCCTTTAACTCACTAAGAAACTGCTCTACGAATTCTTTGGAGTCAATTCTTGAATTTCTATTCGTAGCCACTCCTCCTTTCTTTCCTTATTGACAGTATGCACTATCAATTGATAGTTGTCAAGACTTTTACTATATCTTATATCAGAAGTTTAACACTTACTCAAATGTTGTTTATGTTTAACTTATTTGTAATATCGAATAACATTTTAAATTGCAGTAGTTCTTTTCTGCATACAAAAAATACCTCCTTTCACTACTATCAAACCATAGTATTAAGAAGGTTATGTTACACCAATATCACCGCTAGATACACACCAAATTAGTCGTCAATTGCGATCGACTTGTTTATAGAATTGATAAGATATTTTATCACCATCCCATAATAAGGTTTTCTTTTAACGCTTTGCTCAAGAACGTCTATGCTTCCAGCTATTTTTTTACAAGACACACTTATCGTCCAACTTATAAACGGTATTTCTTCCTGTTCCATTTTCTTATACATCATTTCATTTTGCATTCTGAATGTTTCTTCGTCCTCTGGCTTAGTAAAATCGACCCACTGCCTGAATCTTGTTGCAATCACTGATTTAATACGGTATACAAGAAAGATAATCATATCCAAATTGTAATAAGTAACATTATATTTTTTCCTTCATCTGCAGTTGTTCGGAATTTCCGAACAACTGAATCCTTATCCAATTCCCCTTCTTCGAATATATGCTTTATATGTTCACTTATATTTGATTTACTGCATTGATATAATTCAGTAAGCTGCTGTTGTGTCAGCCACACTGTATCATCTTCTATTTTAACTTCTATATTTGTCTGCCCATCCTCTGTTCAACCGTAAGCATGTAATAGATGTATAGGCATTTCGATCCGTAAAGATTCAAACACGCCCTTTGCGGTTGTGTTTCTGTAATTGTCGTAGTTCCTTCATAAAATTGATACTATAAAGTTCCTTCTTTAGTTTCAGTATTATAAATACGCACAAATTCCTTATATTCACTTGAATCCTTAGACATAGGTGCCTTGATTACTGTATTTTCATAAAGCGCAAAATCCGTATGAATAATGTTTTTACTCTTATCCCATACATTCAATCCTGCAATCTTTATTTCTGCATTTCTAAACTCATTTTGAATCGCATCCACCACTTGTTTCATAGAATGCCCTGTATCGACAGAATCATCCACAACTAAAATACGATCAAAAGATTGTCCCTTTAACTTTTCTAAGCTTTCATGAAAATGAATCTTTCTTTCCGTATTCTTATCATGCGTGTTTGATTTTAATTCCATACTAATCAAGAAATTACGTACAAAATTAGGCATTAAAGAAATAATAGGACCCACAATCTCCTTTAATTTATTTCCCTCACGTGTTGCACTAATTCCTACCATTGGCACTTCAAAGACTTCACTCATCTCTTTACCAATCAAATAGCCTGCTCTAGCTACATAGATCACTAAATCTGGGCAATATGTTTTCTTTAATTCTCTAGCCCAACTATTACATTCACTTTTTAATTTTTCTATTGATAACTCTGTATATTTCATTGAAGTTCCCCTTTACAATCATTTTCATTAATTTAGCTACCTTAGTCACTTTATGAGCCAACTTTATACATGGTTTGGTATGGAAAGTACAACCATTAATAACATCCCTAAATTCAGAACTGTTCAATGGTACGCTTTTAACTTCCATATAGTTTCTACCAATTTCCATTAAAGTATGTGCATCTGAACCTACAACTTTTACTAAGCCATACTTATTGGCAATCCTGGTTTGTTGAATACCATAATTTTCATCCACATTTCTACCATTATAACACTCTATACAATCAATGCGATGTGCATTACTAAAAATACAATCCTCACTAAGGACCGTTTTAGCTCGCTTCTCATCATAAGGATGTGGTACATAGACTACACCACCCTGACTTATTATACGATCAATTGTTTCATCACAAGATAAACCAGCCGGTATTTCTTCATTTAAATAAAGTCCAATAATTTCTCCTGATGATGTCATAATTTCTTCACCAACAATCACAAAGACCTTATTCTTTCTTTTTGAACAATATTCCTTAAACTTTAATGCTCCCAAGATATTATTATGTTCACAAATCGCAATCGCATCAATATGACACAGACGACACTTCATATACAACAAGGAATGCAAAAGTAGACTGTCTTTTGAATATCTTGTATGACAATGTGTTTCTAAACGAATCATAAGTAAATTTTCTCCATATGTAATATAATAGCATAGACCTAAAAAAAATACCTCCCATTTCTGGAAGGTAGTATGCTTATCCTAAAATTGTAGATATTACAGTAAATGTAGCTGCATCAACAACTGCTGTAGTAGTAACATCATTTAATACAAATGTGACTGTATATTGGTTTGTATTTGAATCTAATGAACAAGTAATATTCGAAACATCACTTTGTTCTAATCCAGAATTTGCCAATACTGAATTAATAGCTTGTTGTTGACCTTCATCAAATGAAGTTGAAGACTTTTCTTCTTCTTTTTTACTAGTTTTTGATTTTTCTTCCTTAACTGGTTCTTCTACCTTTTCCGTTTCAGTAGTCTCTTCTTTAGCTCCACGCTTAAAACTACGTTCTTTTATAATACCATCTTTACCAATCTTATATTCATAAGATCCACCATTCGTATTAAATGAAACCATATATGAACCTTTTTGTTCTTTGATTGATACATTTTCACATTCACTTTTAGTGGCATTCGCATCATCTCTAGCTACTTCTAGAATATCATCTTTTGTGATTTCTAAGCCAGATTTACTACAGCCTGTTAGAAGTAGACCAAAAGCTGTAAGGAATATTAAACTATTTCTTTTTACCATCATCGTCTCCTCCATAACCATATCCATATCCGTAGCCATAACGGTTTTCATCACTCATATCCACTTTGTTTAATACAACACCAATTACGTGTCCACCATTACGTTTTAAGTCATTGATGGCTGTTTTAACTCTACGTTTATCTGAAGATTTCGCATCCACTACATATAATACGCCATCACTCACATTACTCAATGGAATTGTATCACTAGCTACAGCCATTGGTGGTGAGTCTATAATAATATATCCAAATTCTTTACGAGCTTGTTCTAAGAAGCGTCCCATTCTTTTAGAGCCTAATACTTCACTAGGATTTGGCACTCTATGACCTGCCGTAATTACAGTCAATGTTTGACCACCATCATATTGCACTTGTTGAACACCCTCATAAGAATTGATACTAAGTCCTTCTTGAAATTCAGAAATAATATTTGTAAGTCCTGAACGATTTGAAATATGCAACGTTTTATGAACCGATGCATTTCTTAAATCACAATCAATTAATAATACATTTTTATATTTTGCTGCCATAATACGAGCCAAGTTACAAGCAATTGTACTCTTTCCTTCATTTGGAACTGTACTTACACAAGTAATAACCTGCATAGCCTCATCCATTTGACTAAACTCAATATTTGTACGCAACCCACGATAAATCTCATCTACATCAAACTGATTTCTCTTTTTCTTTGCCATTTCTATCTCCTAAAGAAACTAAAACGCTTCTTTTTCTTTACAACCTCAATATTTAATATATCCATATCACTTAAGATACGCTTAGGATTCTCAAAAAATAATATATCCGCATTCTCAGATCCAATACGCTTTGAAACAATTGAATACGCATCACTCAATTTAGAAATACGATGCCCACTTGCTCTATGTGTATCTGTACCAATCACATCACAATATCCATCATCCAATAAAGATAAAGCATTCGATTGAATCGTCTTACCATGCATTCCTAAAATAGACGTACGATTAATCTGCAATACACAACCCATATCAATCCAATTATCAATAATCGAATAATCAAGTTCTGAATGAAAATAACGTTCAATATGCGCAAGCACAGGAACAAATCCCTTTACCTTCAATTCATACAAACAATCATCTCTATAATCAATGGAATGAATGTCACGAAGAACATTATACTCTACAAGCATATAACGAGATCCATTTAGTGTAGGATATAAATCTAAATCCAACCCATCAATAAACTCACTATTCATCATGACTTCACCACCACAATAAATTGGAATCGGACTCATTTCTTTTAATTCCATTTGCCGAGAAACAATCTCATTATAAACAGAAACATCTAATTGTCCAGGAATAAAGTGTGGTGTACTACATATTCCTACAAAGCCATCAGCCCTAGCAGATTCTAACGCACTTTGAGCATCCTCAATCGATGGCATGCCATCATCAATACCCCAAGCGATATGTGAGTGAATATCTATAAACTTAGCCATTATAATTCAGGAATCTCGCAGAAAACAGGAATACCCAAATATTTTTCTGCCTCTTCTTTCGTACGCAAACGATTATCAAATAAGAATCTTAATACCGCATAACCAATACCAATGACACCACCAACTAAAGTAGCCAATATTGTGTTCTTCTTAATATTAGGCCCACTAGGTACATAAGACAACTTAGCCTTATCTACAACCTCAATATTACGAACATTCAAATTCTTCTGCATTGTCTTCGTAAAAGTACTTACCGTATCATTTGCGATATCCTTAGATAACTTAGGATCTGTAGTTGTAGCAGTAACGGTAATAATTTCTGTATTCGATTCATTACTAACACTAACAAGCTTTTTAACACTATCAGCACTTTCTAATCCAACATCTTTAGCTACCTCAGACATAATGTTATTCTGCGTTAATAAATTAACAGCATTCGTAACCAACTTACTATTGGCCATCTGTGAATTATAATCCAAAGACCCACTCTCACTAATTTGTGGAGTTAAATAAATCGATGTGCTAGCTGTATATGTTGGAGCAATCAATAACTTAGTTCCAAAGAAACCACCGACTCCAAACAATATACATAATACGATAATCAATTTAATATATTTCAAAACAGCACGAAATAATTCTAATAAATCAATCTCTTCCATTTCATTTAGATCATTACTAGGCATACGATCTAATCTACTCTTTGCCATAAAAGCCCTCCCTATCTATAAAATAAAGCATAATAAATATAACATAAATATGTCATACATTCTAAAAAAAAGCTAAAAATATAACTTTAGCCTTAACTGTAATTTATTTTAGACACTTTCTATAACAACCTATATTTTATGTTTTAAGCAATTGTTTCAAAATATGTATAGAATAATTTTAATTCCTCATTAATAATTTCAAAAACATTTTTCCCTAAAACACTATTTTTATCAATTCCATGTTCACTTAAATTATCAAACAATTTTTTACTGAACATGTATGTCTTAATTTCATTTAAGTGTGTATCTAAATTAAAACCAACAAATCTATCAAAATCAAATAAGTCATACACGATAAAAGCAATATTCATTTTAAACATTAAATTAGCAATATTTTTTACTTTTTTCATATTCTCACCTAGCATAGAAACATAATATAATGATACTGGATGTCTTATGAATGGTATACATCCATAATCAATACACATAGATATGATATCGATAGCTTGTTGTATATAACCATATACTAACATATAAAAAATATATGCATCTGACTTTCCTTCGATATTTATATATTTTGAATTTTCGACAGCTAATCTAAATCGTTCAAGAAACGAAAGCGAGTGATCATCATATTCGGAAAGCATTATAATATCTTCAAAATTTTCACATCCATGAGCTACAATATCATCCACTGTTTTACATTTTTCAAAAAAATCTTTAAAACTATTGATATCCTCAAACAAACTAGTGAATACTACTTCCCCTGTCTTTATAAACAAATCATAATCAATCAATTGATTAACTAAATTCAAAGGAAAAATTAAAACCTCATTCTTTAAATTATCTAATAATTTCAAATTATCTTGGACAACTAACTTAATAAAATTATATAAGGAATCAGTATATTTATTGCTTGACAACATGTTATATGTCTTTGAATATTTACATAATGTATCATCGAAAATATGGTTATCTCCCATTAATAGAAATGGAAGATATTCTTTAGTATCAAAGCCCAAATATGTCGCCGCAGTGAATACGTAAGTATTTTCCTCTGAAATCCAGTTCTTTAAATATAAATGAACCTCTGATATATGACAGTGCCAAAATAAATTGATTTCATCAAGCGCTTCCAAGGCATTACTAGATTTAATTCTAGGTAATAAATCAGCTAGCAATCCTTTATACTCATTTTGAATTTCTAGAATATTATTTTGTAATAGGTTCAACTTCAAAGTTAATCACCCCATTTAATAACTGTTTAGGAATAGCATATAATTCATTTATAATGATCAACGTTTTATTCATGATCATAATACAATCTGTAAGAACGGACTTTAATCTATTTTGATTTTCGACATCTGGTACACAATGGTATTTATGAGCCGGATTTATACACTTCAAAAACGAAGATTCACGAATTGCTCCCCATAAGCCATGTTCAAACGAAGAATCATAATCATAATATAATCCATATAATTCTTTTTCTCCGACATCTGCTGCTTTAAGTCGTATATTCTGTTTATCAAAATATTTAGTATCCATATTTAAAAATTCTTCATCTCGATATTCATTTACTAAATCTTCAATATACTGTTTATCAAAATGGTTATCAGATAAAGATTCACTCTCTAACAGTCTTTTTAGAACTAATTTATATAAACCCATACCATACATTTGATACTCTCTCCAAATATCTTGATGCAATGATTCATTTTTTAACAAATACTTCATCATAATATAATCTTCAATTAATACACGTACACAGCTTCTTCCAGAAATAGAATTAAACATTTGATGATCATAAATTTCTTTTAATCTTTTATATGAATAAGTTGCTATTCCTAGCAAAACTTTCATCTTTTCATTTAATGGATCTGTTGTTATATATAAATCAGAAAGATATGAAAAAATTTCATGTAAACATTCCATATAAAGTGCAATATTTCTATTTTCTTCAGGAAATCTCATTGCTATTAAATCACAATTTGTCATTTTACTTAGTATCCTCCAAAAATCATTAATATATTGACTATTTACATTCTCCATAGCAAGAATCATCATTTCCGACGAACTTACTAAAGGACGAGCCATACGCATAATTTCATCATCATGATTAGATATTGGATATAAATTCAATAAATCAGCTTGTGCTTTCTGAATCTTCATTTTCCCTGATAAAATACAAAAATAAAGAACAATAAATCTAATATCAATAGCCTCATTCGAATGTTGATCTAAGATATCTTCCATTACATCCAATAAAGTTTTACAACGTTCTTCTATATTTTGATTTTTACAATAAAACATTTCTGCAAAAATAGGATTCTTACTCACTGTAATAAAAACAGTCAAAGGAGCCAATACATCTTTACACCCCATATTAATAACAAAATTATAAAATTGCCTTTGAATATTGCTATCTAATTTTAATATTTCTGATATTCTCGGCGTAGTTAATTCAGGAGCCAATCTATGTAATTTATTAATAATAAAATTACATTGTATCATTCCATTTTCTCTACCATAATATTTTAGTATTAAACCTATCCACAAATATTCAGGCATACGTCCGTATGACCATGTCTTGACATCTTCAAATTCCGTTAATGGTAAAGAGCTTAATGGTGTAATAAATTCACCCTTATTGAATTTATGTTCAGATAGTGTACTATGTCTCATTTTTTACCTTCTATGCTATATAACATATAAAACCTATTGAATTATATTATGAATTAATCTCTTCTAAACAAATCACGAGTATATACTTTATCTTGTACATCATCTAAACAACTATCATAACGATTGGCGATGATCGCTTGACTTAATGATTTAAATTCTTTCAAATCATTCACTACTTTACTACCAAAGAAAGTTTCTCCATCCTTTAAAGTAGGTTCATAAATAATGACTTTTGCACCCTTAGCCTTAATACGCTTCATAACACCCTGAATAGAACTCTGTCTAAAGTTATCACTATTTGATTTCATAGTTAAACGATAAACACCCACAATAACATCATGTTCTTTTGATTCATCCCAAGAATCATTTGCTTCATAAGCACCCGCAATCTCTAATACACGATCCGCAATAAAGTCTTTACGAGTACGGTTAGACTCAACAATAGCTTCAATTAAGTTTTCAGGCACATTCTGGTAGTTAGCCAATAATTGTTTTGTATCTTTAGGTAAACAATAACCACCATATCCAAATGAAGGGTTATTGTAGTGAGAACCAATTCTAGGATCTAAACATACGCCATTGATAATATCTTGAGTATTCAAACCTTTCATTTCCGCATATGTATCTAATTCATTAAAATAAGATACACGAAGAGCTAAATATGTATTTGCGAATAACTTAACTGCCTCAGCTTCAGTAAAGCCCATAAATAAAGTATCAATATTTTCTTTAATAGCTCCTTCTTGAAGTAAAGAAGCAAAAGTATGACTAGCCTTAACTAACTTTTCATCATTTTCATCCGTACTAACAATAATTCTAGAAGGATATAAGTTATCATATAAAGCCTTAGACTCTCTTAAAAATTCAGGACTAAAAATAATATTTTTAGTATTAAATTTCTTTCTAACACTCTCCGTATATCCAACTGGAATTGTTGACTTAATTACCATAATAGCTGAAGGATTATACTTCAACACTAATTCAATAACACTTTCTACTGCACTTGTATCAAAGAAATTCTTCTTACTATCATAGTTAGTCGGTGCTGCAATAACTACAAAATCAGCATCAGAGTAAGCATACTCCGCATCTAAAGTAGCCTCTAGATTCAAATCCTTTTCAGCCAAATACTTCTCGATATAGTCATCCTGAATAGGAGATTTTCTAGCATTAATTAAATCTACCTTCTCCTTAATAATATCTACTGCCTTTACCTCATTATGTTGAGATAATAAACAAGCAATACTCAATCCTACATATCCTGTTCCTGCAACTGCTATTTTCATAAAACATCATCCTTCCTTTAAATAAACAGCATATTAAAAAGGACATCACACGTCCTCTTTTTTTTCAAGTACATAATTTTTTTATTTACTTCAAATTTAAATAATTCAACATTAATTCACATTGAACCTATTCTTTATACGACTTGCTTAATAATAAAAAATAATACACATCTTTTAATTAATAAAATTTATGGAACCAAAATATTATCTATGGAATCAGAATAAACCGCAATTTCATTTTCAACTCTCTTTGAACCTGCACTATATTGTATATTAAATATTTCAGTTTTACAATCGCTATATAACTCTTTAATTAAATCCGAATTATCATAAGTTACAAACCATTTATTTTTTAATTTTTTAATTTTTTTACTAAGTGATACATGATCTTCTTTAGTAAAAGAATTTTTATAAAGTTGATACCCTTTATCAACATATGGAGGATCTAAATATATAAATAAATTATCATAGTTCATATCAATATATTCTATAAATTCCTCTGCATTTAAATTTGTTACATCTATTCTATTTCTATTATCATATATTTTTCTTAACAATGGAATCAATCTGTCTTTATTAAACCTACAATCTATTCTATAATTACCATTTTGTTTTTGACCACCTATTGGTCCCGCTTTTAAAATACCTGAGCGATTACAACGATTTAAAAAAAATGTTGCAAATCCTAGTTCAAGTTTATTATGTATATCCTGATGCATATATATATCTTTTTGAATTTTCCATTCATTAATATTAATATCTACTTCGTTCACCCTATTAATGAATAAATAAAATGTCTCTTCATTAGTAATGGAATACCAAAAACTATAAATTGCTGGATCTAAATCATTAATCATTATGCGTTCAACATTCCCATTAAACAATAATTCTAAAGCCAAACCCGCACCTCCTGCAAAGGGTTCAACATATATGGGAGGATCAACTGTATTTTGTCTAATAAGTTGTTCCATAAAAGGATATAGTTTGACTTTTCCTCCTGGGTATCTTAATGGCGATTTAGATATCATATCAATCACTACTCCTTTCGTTAAATTGTATCAATTATCTTTGTATGAAATTTTTCATTAATATCTTTATAAATACTCTTCTCAAACGGATCAAATATATTTCTGTTTTCCTTTACATAAATTCGAACATATTTTAAAAAATTTTTATCCGAATCTTTCCAATTTTTACACCTTTTACTATTACGTTCCAAAAAACTAATTTCAAAATTTGTAATATCTTTTTGTGCAAAATCATTTATAAAAGACTGCTTTTCTTTATTACATTCTCTAAACAAATTTGCATCTCCTGGCAATTCAACAATATACTTAATAATTTCAGCTTCTAAACACAATCCGTATAAACTTGGCATTTTATATACACTTGTTCTATAGTTATCCAAATTTTCTTTAACATCTGCATCAAAAATTATAATTGCATTTTTTAATAGTTCCTCAGCATTTTTCGCTAATTTTGATAGAAAAGTAAACGAATTCCCTTTTGAAAAATTTGTTAGATTACTAATCCTTTTCATATATTTCTTTGCTTCACGTTTTCGAATAACTAAATTAAACAATTGTTTCTCCACATCATCTTCTAAAATCACAAAAATCTTTTCTCTAGCACTTGAACTTTTGCCTTTTAGAGTCAGTTCAGTATACGCTTGATTGTAATCAGGATTTGTTATTATATTATATGCTCCATTATCTGTAAATCTCGTACTTATCATATTTAAACAAATTTTTTCTTTTCCATTGTTCATCAAATTTTGTTTTTCAATAACATGATTAATAAGTGATAAAGAATGTGTAGTAACAACAATTTGAATATTATATTTTTTAGAAAAGTCTAATAAAAAATCAATCAAATTATCTTGCGCAATTGGATGTAAACTAGCTTCAACTTCATCAATGCAAAATACTCCTTGTAAAGAGTCTCTCCCTTGACAATAATTTTTAAAAGCCAACATTTTTAATAAAATGTGTCCTAAATTATCTTCACCAGAGGAAATAGCCTCAAAGTTATAATTAGAATTTGACGGTGCAAATGTTTCTTTATTCATGTCATCACTAACTAAAGTTGCATTATCATAATCTGTTTTCTGAAAAATCTTTAAATAAGCATTTTTGATAAAATCCTTATCTTCTTGCAACATATTATTTTCTGTTTTTTCTACAGAATCTGTATCAATAATAGGAAATAGACGCTTAAAATTAATATATGCAGTATTTAGATTAAAATTTCCATCCCCTTTGCCTCTTTTTCTGCCAACAACAACACGTAAACGTTCAGGCTCTTTTGTTAATATGTTCTTTACATAATACATTGAAACATATTCATGAATTGGATTTCCATCAATGTCTACTAAATCTAGATAATATTCATATTTTTGATTATCAAAAATTTTACTCATTTTAAAAACATTACTAATTGTAGTTTTTAATGGTGTTCCAACTAAATCTTTAGCATCATTTGGAGAATTAAATGGATGCGCTATTAATCCAAGTAATGCAGATTTCATTGTACCATTCTTGCCTGATAAAACAGTTAAATTACTACCTAATTTAATATAACAGTTTTTAAGTGATCGGAAATTTTTAATATATATACCATTATATTTTCTAAACTTAACCTCTTTATTTGATTCATATCCATATTGTTTTGCTGATATCTCATCCATATGCATTACTCCTTTTACTTTTTAAAATCATAATTATTATTTCTGTAAGCAAGCTTCAATAAACTTATGATGACTTTTAAAATAATTTTTCAAGCCCTCACTACTAGGAAATACATCAGTATTATGCATGTATCCATTAAAAATCTTTCTTAAATTGTCAATATCTTTGCATATTGCAGAGTGTTGACTGTTATCAATATCATTACTATTCCGAAGCTTATTTGCTGCATCTTTTATTACACGTTGAAATTCATCTTCAGTATGCTCCTGACCGTCTAATTGTTCCATATAATATTTTGCAGATAATTCAAATAAAGTTCTAAGTAATGTACCACATGCATTGGGATATAAATCAACATCTAAAGCTTTCAATTCTCTTATAATTTGATTTATACGCATATTACTAGAACGGATATTATATTTGTATGGAATAATTGTTTGACATCCCTCAAATAAATCTTTCTTTTTATTTCTTCTCGTTTTATTTGATTTTTGAGATTGATTTTCTAAATCATTTTCTTCTGTACTAAATATAGTTTCCTCAACAAAGGTAGTAACTTCATTATCATTTTTATTTGATTTAATATCTTCTAATTCCTTATTCATTATAGCTTCACAAGATTCACCATATAACTCAAAAGATATCTTATCATAAAAGGAAGCGATTTTAGCATTATCATATACCTCCCCAACATTTTTACCGCTTAAGTTTTTCTGTACAGCCCTCATCCGTACTTTGAAAATTTCTATATCCGAAGGGGAAATCCAATAATTTTAATTACGATTAATCTTTAAAAAAGGTAAATAATGTGGACGCAATATTCTTTCAAAATTAGTTTTTGTTACACTATTTATTTCAGCTCTTGTTAATATATTTTCTTTTTCCATCCAATCGAAAAAATCAATTAAAATATCTGACCCACTCAACCTTTTATTATATCGTGCCTTTTGTAAAGAATCCCATTTAGATAAGCCTTTCCCTTTCTGTTCTCCTTTATGTCGTATTTCAATCCAATGTTGCATTTCCTTTTCATTTTTAAAAACTGCGACATCAATATTGAAATCAACTATGTTGTTATTGGATATTTTTTTAAATTTACTAAATAATGAATGATTAATATCTTGCAAAATACTTGGATTATTGAGTAATTTCAAAGCAGTTACTCTTCTATTACCTTCACCGACAACATATAATCCATCATATAAGTCTGAAGGATAGACACCAATTATTTCTAATGGATTTAACCCATGTTCTGCAATATCTGAAGCCAACACACACAATTTGTCTTTCTGATTACCAATCATTTTTAACATAGCCTCATATTCTTCAAATGAAGCATCCAACCTTGGATTATTATTTGACAATAATAATGAATTAATCGATACCTTTTTCATTTCATAATCTTGCATATCTACTACCTCTCAAAATTATATCTCATTTTATTTATACTATGAAACTATATACATTATTTAAATTAAGAAACAATCAATTTTATATAAGCAAAAGTAAAATAACCCGTATTTAACAGGAGATATAATAAACCCCTTTATAAATAAGAGTACTGTCGAAAACTCTCGAAGCTGATAAACAGTGCTCTTTTTTATTAGCTTCTTTTTTATTTCCCTCCACTTTTTTGCCTTTTTTTCTTGACTTTTTCTCACTTTTTTCGGCTCGCTCCGCTCGTATTCTAAAAAGGTGAAGGGAGGTCAGCTCTATGCTTAACCATATTTCTACTATTTGGGAGTATCGCGATTTCTTGGCTATACACAAGTCTCATCTTGATGTTTCCCAGTTAAAACTTCTTAAATCTAAATATCGTCCTGCTTTAGCTAAATTGCGCAAACTTGATATTTCTCTTGCTTCCAATATCTTGTTTCCTCTTTATTCTCATACAGGCAGACCTGCTATTGATCCTGCTGTTTTAGTTCGTTCTTTCGTCTTGATGAATCATCTTAAGTATTCTTCTATCAAACTTTGGTGTGATGATCTTGTCAATGATTCTTTGCTTCAATATCTCATTGGCTCTTTTAATTGTCCTCAATCTTTCATTACTAAGAAAAAATTTAAAAATAAGCCTGTCAAAGGTGACACTTCTTCTATTTGTGATAAATACAGAAATGGTGCAGAGTTCGGGTGAGACCGCTTGTTATTTACTATGCAATTTCTTTTTAACGCTATTGCCGTTATTCCTTCTCTTGCTATGGGCCTGATCGAACTTGCCAATTCGACTCTTTCTGGTGATGGCTCATGTCTTCATGTTCACGCTTCCTGTTATGGACATAAAGTTCAAGACGCTCTTGATCCTGACAATAACTATCGTTTCTCTACACCGGATGCGGTTATAGGTTGGGACAGTGATCTTGCTCAGTATTTTTTCGGCTTCACTTTCTACAATATCTCTTTCCACAACCCGTCTCTACACATTAATCTGCCTGTTTTTATCTCTCTTGAAAAAGCATCTCGACATGATGCTTTGACCCGTGTTTCGGCTACGGATCAGATACTGGATATCAACCCGGATCTGAAACCTAAATACATGTGTCTAGACTCCGCTTCTGACAATAACTCAATTTATTAGTTTTTTCAAGAGAAGAATATCATTTCTTTGATTGATCATAATAAACGAGGAAAATCGATGGAATCTAAAACCGGTGAATCTATCAATTCGGATGGTATACCCGTCTGTAGTTGCAATCACACCATGACTTATGATGGATATGACCATACTCGTTACAGAAAGAAATACCGCTGTCCTTTGAAAACTGACCTTATTGATTCCTGTCCTTTTGCACAAACATGCTCTACTTCTGACTATGGAAGAGTTGTTTATGTTAAGGACAAAGATAATGAGCCTAGATTTAAAGGGCCTATTTCCTATGGTTCACCTAAATGGAAATCTATATACAAAGATCGTACCTGCAATGAAAAAATCAACAATGCAGTATTAAATACTTACGGCTTACACAAGATGCATTTACGCAATGGAGCAAAGAATGGATTCTTCACTATCATTGCATGAATCAACCTACACCTTGATGCGTCGTTGAAAGCAAAAATTTAAAAATTGAAATTTTTAAAAAATAGTGATTTTTCACTATTTTTAGTGCACATTGTTTTCTATTCATAGCTTTATAAAGCTATCATTTATCTATTACCAAGACTTTTCTTTTATTTACTTCCTACTTTTCGACTCTACTCTACTAATTATACTATGATTCATCTGTTACATTGTATAATGATGTATGACTCTATTTTCTTACCAAGTCAACTTTTTAAAAATAATGTCAAAACTACACCAATAGATATAATTTGTGATTATTTATAAAATGTTCAGCAAATACTCTTTCATTTTTTCTTTTGGAACATAATTTAATTTGCTCCTACATGCATAACTTTCTTGTTTAATCATCTTAACATAATCTTCTATTTCTTGGTTACTATTGATAAATGCACCTTTTACAAGCTCTTTCACTTCATCCTGATTTTCACAAGGTATTTCATACATTTTAACTAGTAAATATGCACCAAAAGCAGATTGATATGAGCAACCTTTTTCATGTACATACTTCAGAATAGATTTAATACATATATTTGTTAAAAAAAGAGTTCTAAGTGTTATTGTTAAATTTTTTGGAATAGGATATAAATTGGAAAAAGATTCATAGCGCATAGATTCTATCCAATTATATACATTTTCATTTTCCATTAATTCATCATGTTCAGCCAATTTGTTAAATATTTCTATTTGAACATCAATCTCTAAATTTTTAATCCATGGTAATACCAAACTATTTTGATTGGTAACACAAGTTTTTATAATCCAAATATAAAATACATCAAATATCTTTTCATTATTCACTTTATTATATAACTCGTCACTAACATTCGAATTAATATACTCAACTAATTTAAAATACATTTCCTTTGTAAATTTATGCCCAATATTTGATTTTCTCATCTGTTCTATAATTTCTGTAGCATTATTTTGCAAACTAATATGTCTTTCCCATAGGTTTTCCAATAATTTTACATTAATAAATTTCCAATTTGTAAATTTATTAATTGAGTAATATGAAATTATATAAATAAATAAATAGGTAAGTACAATTCTTTTCACTAAGTTGATTTACTATTTTTTTTGCATCAAATTTAGTAAGAGACATAAAGTTTTCACCTATCTGCTGAATATAAATTTCATTGAAAAACTCATTCTCAATTACTGAACCAAATATATTGAAAAATTCGTTATATTCATTCTTTTCTAAAAATATACCATCAATTTCAATTATAAGTAATTCACTGATGCATTCTCTACAGAATTGCACATAATAATTTTCAGTTTCGATTTCATATAAACTCTTTTTATATAGTTCGTTAATAAAATCTTGTTTTATTTGATTAGGTATTGTTTGATACATTTTTTTTGAAAATTTTATCCATTCAACCATATCAAAAACCTTATTTATTTCCACATTCATAGGTAAATCATCATGCATTGTATATCTGATGTGAATATACCCCTCCTGTTTAATACGCATAAGATTCAATCTAATTAAATCCAAATAAAATTCAATAATTATATTTGAATTTTGTTCATCTAAATTAAAATATTTTTCATTTATAATGTTTTTTAAAATAAAAAGTTCTTGATCTAAATTATATACCCATGCAATTTGATTTTTTGATATAATTCCGCCATTTTCAATATCATTAATCTCATTACTTTTTTTTTGAATATAATAATTAAAAATCAATTTAATTAAGCTATTATAGTGACGTTGCAGATTAATATTATTATCTTCTTGAATTCCACCACGCAATTGCCTAAGATGTAATTCAAGTAAATCAACATCCATTCCATTTTTTTGTTCCTCTTTTATATTTTTCAAAAACCTTACATTAATATCATTTATTATATTATTCATCCTCTCTTTATTATTATTCATTTTAAAAATTAATGTACATTTTGCACATTCCATAAAAATTTTGAAAAATAATATAAAATAAAAAATAGCAAAACAATACCAAATGAAATTTAAAATTTTTATTATAGAAATGCCAATTACATTTTCATATATTAACAAAAGCGGTTTATAAAAAATATGTAAAGCTATACAAACTTTAAATATATTATTAGAAATAAATCTATTAAAGCCTCCTAAATAATTATATATATAATAGTCAATAACATTAATTCCCAAATACCTATCTATAGAATTTTCATTAAATTTATATGAAGCTAAAAATTGATAGAAGGCTAATATAACTCCATATACGGTTACTTCGCCTATTATTATTGTAAAAAACGTTCCCTTATCAATATTCAAATTGTTACTAATTATATATTTATAAATAATAGCCAAATAATTCTTTATAAGATTAAATGCTAATATTATTCGTTCCATATACCCCCTCCAAAAAACTACTAAATTGTTTAATACATATTTTTAACAAAGCCTTGCTGTTTTAATCACATTTATACAAAATGAACTTTTTTGAGCATCCATTCCCACTTACACAAAATTTCGTTCATTACGAGTATCTTAATTTACAAATTAAAAATAAAATTCATTTCATTTTTATTGAATATAAACTGATCCATTCGACCAATTTACATTCAATAAAAAGAAGAACTAGTCTTCTTTCATATAAAACTCTTTATACCACTCTGCAAACTTTCTTAAGCCTTCTCTTAATGGAGTATGAGGCTTAAATCCAAAGTCTCTTTCTAAAGCACTTGTATCCGCATATGTTACTGGCACATCCCCTGGTTGCATAGCCACTAATTCTTTATGAGCTTCAAAATCATAATCTTCAGGTAATACACCAGCTCTTACTAATTCTTCAGAAAGAATCTGAACAAAATCTAATAAGTTTTCTGGATTACTATTACCAATATTGTAAATAGCATATGGAGGAATAGGAAGTCCATCTTCACCATTCTTCTTTTCTGGTGCTTTATTCATAACTCGAATAACACCTTCTACAATATCATCTACATATGTGAAATCACGTTTACAATTACCGTAATTAAAAATCTTAATCGTATCCCCATTCACTAGTTTATTCGTAAATCCAAAATAAGCCATATCAGGACGTCCAGCAGGACCATATACAGTAAAGAATCTTAGTCCAGTACTAGGAATATTGTATAACTTAGAATATGCATGCGTCATTAACTCATTGCTCTTCTTAGTAGCTGCATATAAACTAACTGGATTATCCACCTTATCATCTGTGCTATAAGGAACCTTTTTATTCGATCCATATACACTACTACTAGAAGCATATACTAAGTGCTCTACTGGGTAATTTCTACAAGCCTCTAAAATGTTATAGAATCCTAACATATTACTTTCAATATATGCATCTGGATTCGTAATCGAATAACGAACACCAGCCTGAGCACCCAAGTTAACTACAATACTAGGATGATACTGACTAAAGATTGAATCAATCAATTCCTTATCTGCTAAGTTCCCCTTAATAAACGTATAATTCGAATAACCAGACAATTCATTTAATCTAGCCTCTTTTATACGCACATCATAATAATCATTCATGTTATCTAAACCGATAACCATACATTCAGGATCCTCTTTCAAAATCCTTTTACATAAATTGGATCCAATAAATCCTGATGCACCTGTAACAAAAATAGTTCTATTCATGAGTTAATTTACCTCCTTCAATATCATGTAAACAGTTGGAGATAAACTCCTCTAAGAACCGTACGTGCAGTTTCCCCACATACAGCTTTCCACTGTTACTTTTAAACATTCTTGTTATATATGATTCTTTCCCCCACTGCAAATATCAACATGGATATATGGATCGACGATTCGATCATTCCATATTTCATAGAACCTTTCCAATTTAAAACTAATTAAAAAATTTTAGTTATTTTATATTATCAAACTATTTCACAAAAAACACTTGAATTTTGTATAGTTAGCCATCTAATTGCGAATCATCAAAATTATTTCCTTGCCCATATCAATAGATACTATCCTAATATTGCAGAACCAAAAAGAAAGTAAAACGCTATTTGTACTTAGACATAGGTAATAAATGACAATTAACAATACCACGAACTCTATCATACAAGGGTATCGTTACTCGCATTAGTATAATCTGTGTTATTAAACATAAAATCACATACAGGACATTATTTGGTATAGATAGTATGGAATTTTTCCACAAGTGAAGTACTAAACTTTGTGTAAGAATCATTTCTGCACTATTTTTCCCCAACCATCTAAAAAATCGCCGACTGCTAAACAAAAGTGAATATATATATATTATAAAGCTGAAAATTAGAGTCAAAAATATTTCTCCACTCAAATATATGAACACTCTCATTCTTGATTCGATTTCTGAATAGTTAATTAGCCAAAATAAAAATATGAACATCATTACAATTAACACTCTGTAATTTATCAAAAACTTTATGATTTCATTTTTATTCTTTAACAATGCGAACCATACCCCCACTGGGAATGCATAAAGACTCACTAACCAATGTATTCCGATATATTCTTTTAAATAAAGGAAGCCGAGAACTATCTCGAATAAAGTAATCAAGATCATTGTAGAACAAACAAGTTTCTTACTGTCACCTTTGGCTATTTTAATAGCACTTGCGTAAAGAAGATATACAATTATTATTGCTGGAAAATACCAGTTAAGTAATCTATTTCCATGAAAAATTCCTATCAAATCATTTATATTTATATACTCACCCCATAATGTATAATATAAACTCATATAAATTATTGTAATTATACACATAGCTAAAATTTGCGGTATCTTTTTTAAACATACAGTTTTAGCATATTTATCTCTTCTCTTCAACCAAGAACAGGTCATCCCATAACCCGATACCCAAAAGAACCCTCCAACACATAAATATCCAAAATAAATAAACACAGAAGCATTAACACATTGTGTAATATGATGTAATAATATTATGAATGCGCATATACCTTTATATAAATTAGTATTTTTTTGTTCAAATTGAAAGGGCTCGTTTGACTTATTTCTAGATAAATCTAATATCAAAAAAAAAGCCAGAATTTCGATTAAAAACACATTGATCATCCAAATCTACTCCTATTCTTATCTTGTATATTTTTTGTATTGCAAATAAACTGTATGCACAGTCTTCTATGCTCTATCAATCCGAAGGATGTAACCCCCTTTACGGAATTTTAAACAAAAGTTGACTTTAATAACAAACATCTAGTTTTTTTTCTCTCCCTATTTGTTTATGTGAGTCCCCATTTGATAACCCCTAGGCATTTTCCTGCTGTTTAGTTATAGCATATATGATGTTGATAAAGTGTATACAGACATTACAAAAAACAGCTGAGTTGACACTGTTCAAAAAGGGCAACTGCTGTAATAAATATTGGTAACATAAACATTCGTGAATAGTGTGTTGTTGCTATCACAATAATCGCAACTCCTTTTATCAAATCAAAGCTTTTTCTCTCTGGTATTGTAGTACAAATAATATATGTTACCGAGGTTTGCCCACAAAATAATTTTCTCTAAGACAACCTGATAAACAATTCTACAACATCTTAATACTCATTGATACCATTATTCTCTCATCGACATTATTTTCCTAATCTTCTTATCATCACCCCAAACAGCTTTACTGTCATAAGGTCTATCAGGGAACTTGCCATAATCAAGTTTTATCTTATATCCATTTTCTTTTATAAAACGCTCAACACGATCAGCTAATTTTTCTGGTCTACCATAACAAATGTTAATAACACCATTAACTTCCTTTTGTTCAACTGTAGCCGCAACCTGTTTTGCAAAATCTTCATAATTAATAAAATCCCACTGATTAATTCCCATTGTAAATGGAAATGACTCCTGACCATTCTTTTCCGCTGCAGTTATTTTGCTAAAAATGGAACATCCGTGCTCGGAATTTCCTACAATATAATAACCCCTTAACCACTGAAAAGTTGCATCTGCGTTTTTACATAATAATTTTGTTATATTTCTAAGAGCATCTTTACTAATACCATACAAGCTTTCAGGATGCGTAGGCGTATCCTCTTTGATGCTCCCCTCAAAAAAACCAACCTCATGCATTGTTCCTAATACAGCAATCTGTTTACATCCTGCATCAACCATTTTCTTAATGAATACATAATGCTTTGGTAAATCATCAATATGAGAATGATCATTATGTACGAATCCATTTCTCCAAGCCATATGTAATAACACATCGGGTTTTCCAAAATATTCATATGGATTATCTATATCAAAGATATCACATTGCTTTATTTCCGCTCGGCTATCTACAATGTCAGTTCTTGAATGACAAGCGGCAACAACAGTTTGCCCATCATCACATAATTGTTTTACAACTCCAGTACCAAGATATCCATTTGCACCTGTAACTAATATTTTCATCATGTTATAACACCTCCGTTATTATCTTTAAATCATCCCTGATTGTTCTATCTCATTTATATAATTTTAATAACATATATTTTCATTCATATTCTAAAGCCCTACCAAATCACAAAAGTCTTATAGCGAATCTACCCAGCTAAAATAATACCTTTCCAGTGATTAAGTCTTCGTTATTCTAAATGCAAATTAGTTTATTATTTATGAAGACTATTGTTACTACATTTGCTTCACTTTTATCATTGCCATCAAGCGCTTTCTAAAAACAAAGCAAGTAACACAGAGTAATAAAATAACTGAATATCTAATCATTGTATTCATATATAATGGTAATGACAACAAACAACAAATGATAGTAAAAAGAGAAATTCTAAATATATTCTTATTATCATAAACTGTGCTATTTCTTTGTGTCACCTTCTTGTGTATACTATTTGAAACAATAGCTTGAATTAACGCAAGAATGATATACGCTACTAATGTGGTATACGCAGCTGCCATATAACCATAAATCTGAATACCCAAATAATTTAGACCAACATTTATAATTGCGGCAATACTAGAAGCAATCATTACGCTTGTTGTCTTCTTATGATAAATCAAAACATTAGAATAAATATTGGACATAGCAGTCAAAAAAACACCTGCAGCTATTGGTGGCATTATATAAATAGCCTCATAATATTCTGGTGTCGCAAGCACACGTACTATTTCAGGTGCAACTAAAGTCATAGTTATGGCAACAAGAGAATAAACCAACATTAAGTTTGTTGATATTTGTTTAATTTTTCTTTCGCTCTCCTTCTTATCAATGTTTTCAAACAGATACGGAACAAATGAAGAATTGATTGCAGACCACACTATTAACGATAATGAACTGACTGTATACAATGTTCCGTATATCCCCACAGAAGAGTTTCCCGTCATATGGCCTATCATTACTCTATCAGATACACTTAACACTTGCGTCGCTAACGTGTTTCCAATAAGTGGAATACTAAGTTTTAGGGAAAATAGCCAATAATTTTTGTTATACCCTGTTTTCCCCTTAAAAATAATATACAACCATATAATAAATGCCACTCCATATGTAATAATATTACATGAGATTAATCTAACAGTTCCTAGTGATGATGAACCTTTTTTACTCGCATATAATACAGCGAATAAAGAAACAAATGTTGCTAATAAAGCAGATAAAACCGTTACAATTCCACCCGATTTATATTCATATTCATATCGTTGTCTAGCTAACCAAAAATTTGTCGCAGGAGTGACAAAAAATCCTATGATCAACATTACACACAAAGGAATGGATAAATCTAATAACTTACTCCAAAATGCTGGTGCCAAACAAAAAGCAACTCCTAATATGATGCTTACTATAGATGTCAATGTCAATATTGAAGAAACATATGAATCACGTTCTGATCTATATTCCTTTAATCCAACCATAAATCCACCGGAAGTAAGTGCTAAACATGCAACAGAACCTATCATAGAGAACCATGAATTATAAATATTGACTACTCCTATATCAGAAGTAGACATTAATCTTGTAAATATAGGTACAGTAATAATTGATAATCCGTTAGTAAACAATGATGCAACTGTAAATACTATTGACGATTTTGCACCTTCAGAAATTTGACTTATTTTTTTATATATACTACTTACTCTCATCTTCCCAAACAAATCTCCATTCCTGATTTTTTCTATCGTATTGCTTTATTACTTTAGCAGGATTACCTACAGCTATCGAATACTCAGGAATACTCTTTGTAACCACTGATCCTGCACCGATAATTGACTTTCTTCCAATTGTAACTCCTGGCAAAATAATAACAGAATTACCAATCCATACCCCGTTTTCAATTTTTACTCGTGAGACATCAAGTGGGTTGTCTAAATATGAGTCTGACATTGGATTAATTCCATGGTTAAAATCAACAATAAACACATTACTTGCAATCAACACATCATCCCCAATTGAAATATCACCCGCACATTGAATAACAAGATTCCTTGTAGCATGCAAATTCTTTCCGATTTGTAATTTAGGAGACAATTTCTGGTTATTTTTTTTATTTTCAAAAATATCCCAACAAAGTAATTTACAATTTTCACCTAAATATATATCCCCATTTATATCAATATATTCTGCTTTACGTACTTCAATGCTTCTTTGAACAACTGATAATTTTGTTAATCGTTTTAAAAATTTGTGCTTATTTTTTAAATAATATAGCTCGTTAATTACTCTATTAATTAGTTTCATTTTTTCACCTATAGAAACCTTTTAATCCATTCATCTACACCATAGTAGTTTATAGTCTTAGCTGTATAACTATGAAATGGTAACTCCATAAACTGTTTAAGTGAATATGTATCTCTTCCTAATACATAAATATTATTTGGATGATAAAAATCATAATTAACAACATCCACATTATTTGTGATTAATTTTTTGGACATAAACATCGCTTCCATTACTCTTAAAGTCAATCCTCTCTGCCCTTGATTAACTATATCTAAAATTGCACGTGAATTATTAATCAACTGGATATAGTCTTGATAATCGATATAGTCTTCCTTACGACTTATAATATGAAACTTCGTCTTCAGATTACTATTCTTACATACTTCTAATACTGTTTCTATTTCTGTTTTTCTACGTTTAGAAGCTCCTACAAATACTACATCATAAAGAGTATCACTTTTCCATGGACTAAATTTGTTTTTTGTATAAAAAGGAGTATTAAATGAAAGATGATATTTAGCTACATCATTTTTATCAAAACTCCAAATTTTATCTATATTGCTATCTTCTAACATTGCCTTATGACTTTCATTTGTCACTACATTAAATAAAAATAAATGTATTCGGCATTTTGGATTGACTTTCTTAATATATGACGTAATTTCATAATCCCATCCACTATCGAAAAGAATAACTTTTTCTATAGTTCGAACTTTTTTACGCCATTCCACACCCATCGGATTTGATGTAATCCCAAATTTTTTCAATAAATGATACACCCTATATTCCCATTGATTTCTATAAGTTTCAAATAAGTTAATCCGTTCCGCTTCATCTTTAAAAAAATAATCACTAATATTTATTCGTAGTAAAAGTGTGTTTTCCATAATATAGTCTTCCCCCTAACTAGTTAAAATACTTCTCATCATTTCAAACCATTTATCTTACAATAGCTAGTTGTTAATCAAGTTTTAAGATACTATTTAGGACGGCTTTCAACAAATATTTTGATTTTAAGAAACTAATTTTTTTATATTTAATAACCGCTTTTCCTATATCGTGAAACCATAATTTCAATAAATATTTTTTGAACAGCACTGGATCATATTTTTTTTTATCTTTATTTGCATTTATAATATAATCTATATATTCATCATATTCTTGCACTTTATAATCACCATTAAACACATATAATGAGTAATGTATTCCTAACTGTCTTTCATCATAATTAAGATTCATTTCGAACAACCTTTTACTCATTGCTTTTTGAATACATCTTATCTGTTCAGCAGAATCTTTCTGAGTAATTTGATTTGAATGAATTCTATAACGCAACAATGGTCTATCGATTTCTTCTATCACTCCAGAGTTTTCCATCACATCAAGCCACAGACTATAATCTTGCGATTTTTTCATCCCGAGATCATAATTAATCTTCTTTTCTGTTACAAACGATTTCCTTATAAATGCTGTGGGATGAACAATTCCTGCATTAAAAAATAACATCTTTATGCGGTTAAGTTCTCTCGATTCAGTCAACTGTGACCCGATAACTTTAATCTCTCCACTTTCCGTAAACGCTAAGGCCTTAGAACCGACTACTGCAACATCTAAATTCGATTCCATATATTTAAATTCTTGCATTAATCTTTCCGGCATGGCTATATCATCAGAGTCCATCCGAGCTATATACTTTCCATTCGACAATAACATTGCTTTATTCAAGTTAGCTGTCAAACCCATATTCTTTTCATTTTCGATTATACGAATTCTATTATCCGACTTCGCATATTCATAAACTATTGAACGACTATTGTCTGTTGGGCAATCTAATATAATAATAAATTCAAAATTTGAAAAAGACTGATTTAGAATGCTTTCAATAGCCTCCCTAAGCCATTCCTCCCTAGTATTATATACAGACATTATTACACTGATTAAAACACTATTGGACATAGAAATTTTCTCCAAAAATAACACTTCCTTTTATCTTCTCTTCTTAACAACTTTACATGGGTTCCCTACAGCCACAGAGTATTCTGGTATACTTTTGGAGACAACCGAACCTGCACCGATTACGCTCCCCCGACCAATCTTCACTCCAGGCAATACAATTACTCTCGCACCAATCCACACATCATCCTCAATTATTACCTTTTTTTCTTCACTAAAGCCTTGCTGATCCATGGTAATATCTACTCTAGAAAAGTTATGATTCTGAGTGTATATCAACACTTCTGGACCCATCATTACATGTTTTCCAATTTTAACATTACCTTGAACCAATGATCCATAACCAACTCCGGAATAATCTCCAATTTCTACTCTTCGTGCAATAGTTGCGCGAGCTTGAACATTTACTTTCTGGCCACACTTTGTTATATATCCCCTTACAAGAAAACTACGAATTTTCTCACACACTCCATATGCACCACCTTTAAATTGCGGTAGTACAAAACCTATTGATCTATATAAAAAATAACATATCACTTCTTTACTTCGTACCATCTCTCGTTCCTCTTACCACCTTTTAAATCCATTGATTTTACAGACTTTTTTTCACAGAACTTATGGTATATCTATTTTTTTGTAATAAATTTATTATTATATAAAATACCAAAGGTCCCCATATGACTTCTCGAAACTCACCTCCAAAATAGTCTCGCACCCAATAAATTGTTGCAAACATAATTGGTATGAACCTGATCAAGCCATAATAATTTTTTTCTTTGAAATAAACAGAACACTTGCTGCTTATTTTTCCTAAAAATATTCCGATAATAAAAGTTGCAATAACCCCTCCGATTAAACCAAAATTAAAAAATTGTTCACCTATCAAAGAACCTCCAATATTTAAATAATTTTCGGATAATGTTTTTGCTTTTTGAATCTTTATTGCAAAACAAGATTTTTCCGTTATCATTCCTGGAAATGTAAATAATCTAGGTATATTTGGAAGTACAGAAAACACTCCTAAATAATAAGAATCGCCGCCGCTTGCACCATATAAAGGAAGCCACTTATTTATTACACACTGTGCTGTATATCCTGTATCTCCAAGGTTATCAAGTAATGAAAAAACAACATTTTTCTTTGTAAGATCATTAAAAAAAACTTCAAAAAACCCACCGATACTTTTTGTATTAACATTTCTATATTCACCCACAGCAATTATAAATGCAAGTAAAACAATACCTATCAACCCATATATTATTGTTTTCGGAATAGGCACTTTTTTTTCTCTACAAGCAACGTATATAAATGCAAAAATAAGGAGATAGCCCACATTTTCACTTCGCACACCACTAATCATCATTAATAAAATGTAAGCTTCAATAAAGAAAAATACACGATTCTGCTTGTATTCTTCGTTTTTATATATAACTAGCAACAATGCAAAGCCAATTAAAGATATTTTCCCCCAATATACTAATACATTCGGCAACGTATTAAGCAAGGTTCTTGCCGCCTCTCCACCAACGGTTACTGAAACAACTAAAGTAATTATATCTATAATCAGTTTTATAGGAAACGTGAGTAAAATAACATAATGAGCAATCCCCTTAAAATCTAAATGGCTATTCATAAATATGTCTTTTTCTGAAATCTTGCTATTACTCAACCTTATTTGCGCAATCAACAAGCCCATACAAAGAGTTGAAAATGCAAGATTAATATATTTAAATCCAAATATAGCATCTTCCTTCGACAAGAGTAATAAAAATCTAACATGCGGATATAAACTTTTGAAGTAAGTATTTATAATAACTTGTCCAAAATTAAAAATAAATAAAACAATGATAAACACCATTCCAAAATTTAATACATGATTACTTACCTTACAATTAGCAATCAAGAAAAAAACTAATTCAACAAGTAATATGTAACCTAATACAAATATTTGAGATTCTTCGTCACCTCTTTGAAAAAAAACGGCAACATTGCAACTAATACTTATTATGATAAAGATCAAACTCCAGATAAAAGCATTTTTTTTGACTATCATAATGCCGTTCCTCCCTTCTCATTTAAAAATCATATTTAAAATCAAAATCATCTTATTGAGCATCTTTAAATAACTTTGAAAATTGTTTGTGCGGTATATCGTTAATATTTTCAATATTTATCGCTCTAAATTCATTGTATTTGCCTAACAATGCATTCTCTATACCATTTTCAATTCCCATCTGAGAATTTTCAACAACCCATCCTAAATTTCGTTTTTCAACAAGCTCTACTGCAGAACACGTTTTTGTTGTTATAATAGGAACTCCTAAAACAGCACTTTCTCCAAAAACCATAGGTGCCGCTTCGTTTTCAGAAGTTAATAAAAAGAAAGTGGCATTTTTTATAAAGGGATATGGATTCTTCTTATTACCAGCTAAAACAATTTTTTTAGATAATCCTCTTTCATTTATTATTTTTTCTAATTCTTTTCTATCAGCTCCATCGCCAACAATTATCCATCTATAATTTGTAAAACCCTTTTTTTCAATTTCACTAAAAGCATTGACTGTTCTACGCAATCCTTTTTCTCTACTTATTCGACAAACTGTCACAAAATTTACTATATTAGGAGAATAAGTAATAGGATTTGACATGCTTCGTATAATAATATCTTCAACATTTATGAAATTTTCGCATACAACAGTTTTATTTGATAATGAAGGGAAGCATTCTATAAAACTCTCTTTACATGATTCAGAAACACAGATGATTCTATCCAAACCATCATACTGTCTAATTTGTTTCGAATCATAACCACCGAATCTTTTATAATCACAGTGAATTATTGTCGTTCTTAATTTCGCATTACATTTAGATAAAACAAAATCAATGCATCCTTTAGAAAGATTCTTCCATGCATCATCCTGTGAATACGCAATAGCTAAATCATAGTCTCCAATATCTTTTATAAATGGCATCAGTAACTTTCTCGCCCAAAATCCATTAATCGTTCTAGAAATCACTTTCAAAATTAATTGAATAAACGACAAATACTTTGATTCCCTTGTGATTTCTTTATATGTTTTTCCTAAAATATGCAATATTTTTTGAGTATTAATAATTTTAATATTAGCAGGAATTTTATCAGCATCAATACTATTCTCATTGAATACCAAAATATCAAATTCAGCTTCAGTGCACATCTCACTCAAAAAATTATAAAATGATGTTGCCACACCACCTGTATTTAAATTATCAATCACAAGTAGTACTTTCATCTATATCTTCCTTTCACAAAAGAACGTATTTTTGCCATAATCCAAATTCCTAAAAAAAATCTTCTATGCATCATTTTCAATACAACCTTTTTATAGAAAGGCAATTGATTAATATAAGTATTTTCCCACCAATTTGGGAATTTTTTTTCGAAATTATCTAATATTTCTCTTGCTTTGTTTTTATCAAATGAAATACTAAATATCGTAATAGTACTTGCATATAACAAATTTCGAACTCCTAAATATTCTTGTTCATAAATATAGTTATCAGATAATTTATTTTGTATGTAATCAAAGGATTTAATTAAGGAATCAACAACTCTCATAGTTGGTATTTCCGAAGCAGAATTACTACGTCTGTAGTAATTATATAAGCAATCGGGTACAGCAATGCATTTATTTGCCTGTAACATCAACACAGGAATAACAGCCATATCCTCTCCATTTCTAATGTTAGGTAATAATGCTTTTTTCATAATTGATGTTTTTGTCATTAACATACACAATGAGTCAACGTCCATTCTCAATATATCTTCTTTTTTTTCAAGAACGCCTTTTGTTTCAAGTACACGTTTAGTTGAATTTCCACTTTCATCTACAACTGTATAACCGCAAAATGCTAAATCAGCATTGTTCTGCTCCAAAGAATCAGCTAATACTTTCAAAAATTGCGTTTCATACCAATCATCCGCATCACAAAATGTAATCATTTCTGTAGTTGCCATACATATAGCTCTATTACGAGAGAGTGCTGGTCCAGAATTCTTGCTGTTTACTAATATTTTAGTTTTAAATTCACAATCTCTCGTCAAATATTTTAAACGTTCTACCGTGTTATCTTCAGAAGCATCATCAACAAATATCACTTCGAAATTTTTATATTCCTGTTTTTTTAATGAATTTATGCATCTATCAATATAAGTAGCGGAATTGTAACACGGAATAACAACTGTAACATTTTCCATTTTATTATCCCTTTCTCAATAATTTAGTAAATATAAACAATCTCACTTCCTTTGGAACAAGTGCAACAACAAACTGAACTCCGATAGTTTTGCAATAATCCCATTTATTAATATACCCTGTGTCAAGAATCATTTTTCTTCCTTGTTTATATTTTTTAAAATATTTCCATCCACCACGACGTTCAATCATCGCATATCCAGTTCTTGCATATACTAAATAATCATCAATGTTAGCACATTTAGCTCCCACCAGTAACATACGAATCCACAACATGTCATCTTCCATTAAAGGGCAATGTTCATAATTGCCCGCTTTAAGAACTGTACTTTTTTTATACATAACTGTCATATGATTAAAAGCACTACGTTGTTTCTGATATTTCGCTATTTCATCATGAGTTAAAGGAACCTTCCTCTTTGAAAGTACATTACTGATATCTCCCTCAAACTCAATAATATGACTTCCACAAATATCCAAATCTGGGTCGTCAACAAACATTTGTAATTGTTTTTCGAAACGATCATTTTTTGCAATATCATCCGTATCCATACGAGCTATTAAGTCATATCTACATTCTGGTACTCCATCCGCTAACGCAAGTCCTAAGCCTTTATTTTTTTCATTTTTAATAATTTTAATCCAATTTGGATAATCTTGCATATATTGATCTACACAACCATTTAATTCTTTTGAAATAGGACCATCAAATACTATTACAATTTCATTGGGTATTACGGTTTGACGTAACATACTTTTCATACATTCATCGAAATATTCTTTTTTCTCTTTAATATAAAGAGACATTAAAACTGAAAATTTAGGATATTCCATGATTACACCGCCTTAATACAATTTTCATAACACCGCAAACACAGTTCTAAACATAGTTGCGATTTCTTTAAAGAAACTAAATTCTTTTATACTATTCAAGTTATACTTCATTTTTTCTGGTAATACCTCATTGATATATACACTATCTACATCATCTGCTTGATCTAGTAAATCAGCTTCATCTTTATATTCGATGCTTGCTTCTGATGTTACTCCTGCAGGAAGCAATAAGGTTGCATACATTTCATTCGTATAACTTTTTACATAATGAACACTTTCTGGTCGTGTTCCCACAAATGTCATATCTCCTAAAAAGATATTAAACAATTGTGGTAATTCATCTAATCTACAATTTCGAAGTTTACTTCCAATCTTTGTGATTCTTGAATCATTTGATACTGTAACTTGTGTTCCAATTTGATCTGCATTTTGTACCATTGTTCTAAATTTGAAAATTCTAAAGACTCTACCATATTGAGTAACTCTTTCTTGTCTATAGAAAACTCCACCCTTAGAATCTTTCACAATCAATATCGAAATAATCAATAGAATTGGTGAAAAAAGAATGATCATGATTAAAGAAACTACAATATCAAATACTCTTTTAAAATATAAGCTAAATCTTTTCTTTTTTAATAGATCATAATATACTTTGACATCATCATTTTTCATGAAATCAGGCAAATCATCCCATTTTTTTAGCATAATAATTCACTCCTCTATTTTTACAATTGGTACATTTAACAAATTAGGATATAAAGTTAAAATCAACTTTCATCAAATCTAGGAATCGGAATTTTTAAATCATGTATCTTATTGCTTTAGAGAAATCAACTAAATTTGACATTATCTTTCAACTAATTTGATATTTTTCTGAAGTTCAGATATCAAATTTTCTTTGCTAATAGTTTTCAAATCCCAAGCAAAATTTTTTGAGTTTTTCGAGAATTTATCCCAAGTAGAAATTATTCTAGCTGGATTACCTCCTACTATAACGTTATTATCCTTAATTGACTTTGTGACCACACTTCCTGCAGCTACAATCACATTATCAGCGATAGTACACCCATACATAATGACTGATCGTGCACCGATAAAACAATTCTGCCCAATAGTAATTCTTCCAAATAAATCTGAATACTCTGGTAAAACCTTTGAAATTGAATTATCATGAGTAACAAATTCCACATTACCAGAAATAGTTGTATTATTGCCTATGGTTATTAAATACGGTTCATTTTTTGCAATATTCGAATAAATATAACATCCGTCCCCCCCCCCGGGGAATTTTACTCCTTCTTTTTTAAAAAAATTTAGTTTATCAATTTCTTTCGGATCATGTTTAATCTTAGAGATTAATTTTGCTAATATAAAACCAATTTCTGAATTCACAATATTAACACTCCTTTTTTACTAATTTATCATTTTCTTAAAGTTTTCAATAATATAATCCACTTCTTCATCTGTTAACTTCGTATACAAAGGAAGAGTGATTTCATTTTCAAACTGCTTATATGCATTTGGATAATCTTTGATATCAAATCCTAAGTTTTTATAGGCAGTCATCATTGGAAGTGGCTTGTAATGAACATTTGTGGCAATACCCTGTTCTGCCATTTTAATAATGATTTCATTACGCTGTTCCAATGTAATATAAGGAATTCTTGTGATATACAAGTGTCCAGAAGATTGATGTTCATCCGTATAATGTTTCAATACTTCAACACCCAAGGATTTGAATGCTGCATCATATTTTTGAATAATTTCTTTTCTTCTTTCTAACATCCCCTTATATCTTCTCATTTGTGCTAAGCCAATACCTGCAACAACATCTGTCATGTTACATTTATACCAAGGACCTACAATATCATATTCCCAAGCACCTAATTGAGTCTTAGCTAAAGCATCTTTAGATTGTCCGTGTAATGATAATAATTGATATTTTTTGTAAATATCTTCATTATCAATACCCTCAATATTTTTCCATGTTACAGCTCCACCTTCAGCAGTAGTAAAGTTTTTTACTGCATGGAAACTAAAGTTAGAGAAGTCTGCAATACTGCCTACTGGTTTATTGTGCCAAGTAGCGCCAAACGCATGAGCTGCATCTGCCATAACAATTACTCTACCAATAGCTTTTTGAATATCATTTGTAGGATTAAATAAATCCTTTTTCTTTTCTACAATAGAGAAAATTCGATCATAGTCGCATGGAACTCCCCCAAGATCCACAGGAATGATTACCTTTGTCTTTTCAGTAATCGCATTTTCTAATTTTTCATAATCCATTTCTAATGAGTCTTCTTGCGTATCAATTAGAACTAATTTAGCTCCAACATGACACACAACAGAAGCACTTGCCGTGTATGTATACGCACTAGTAATTACTTCATCACCAGGCCCTACCCCCAATAATCTCAATGTCATTTCAGCACAAGCTGTTTGTGAATTAAGACATACTGCTCGATTTACACCACAAAGATCAGCCACTTCTTTTTCTAACTGTTTTGTTTTTGGTCCTGTTGTAATCCAACCAGATTGTAAGGCTTCTGTAACCTCTTTAACTTCTTCTTCTGAAATATCTGGTGGTGAAAATGGTATATTCATCATAAACTCTTTATCCTCCCCTAAGCGACTTGCTTATTTATTTCTTCTGGTCTTCTAAATGTTGGTACAACACTTCTCAATGCTTCTCTAGCATCATTGTCATCTTCAGATTCAATGGCTTCTTTTAGTATTTCAAGCTTTTCATTAATTTCTTCTTTAGAAAGTGGTGTATCCTTTTCAATGAAGATCAAGTCGTTATCTGTTTTTGTTAATGTTTGACTATTAATTAATAGTTCTTCATATAATTTTTCTCCAGGACGCAATCCCGTTTCTACAATTTCAATATCATGAGCGCCTGATAGTTTGATCATGTTTTGTGCTAAATCTAAAATCTTTACGGGTTGACCCATATCAAGTACAAATAATTCTCCATTGTTTGCCATAGACCCTGATTGTAATACCAATTGACTTGCTTCTGGTATTGTCATAAAGTAACGAATAATTCGTTTATCTGTTAGTGTTACAGGACCACCTTTGGCAATCTGTCTTTTAAATAATGGAATTACACTTCCTGCACTTCCTAAAACATTTCCAAAACGAGTTGCACTATATTTTACTTTTCCATAAGTACTAGCAGATTGAACCATCATTTCACACATACGCTTAGTGGCTCCCATGACGTTGGTAGGGTTTACTGCTTTATCAGTAGATACCATCATAAAACGTTGTGCTTCGTATTTTTCACAAAGTTCAATTAAATTCTTTGTTCCAAATACATTGTTATAAATAGCCTCCACACAATTGTGTTCCATTAGAGGAACATGTTTATGTGCAGCTGCATTAATCACAATTTGAGGATGATATTTCTTAAATACTTTTTCCAATGCTTTCTTATGTGTAATTGAACAAATTTCAATTTGAAGATTTAAATCATTGCCATAGGCAATCTTTAATTCTTGTTGTACATCATAAGCACCATTTTCATAAATATCTAAGATGACAATCAATTGTGGTTCCATCTTAGCAAGTTGTCTACACAGCTCAGATCCAATGGATCCTCCACCACCAGTAATTAAAATTACCTTATCTTTATAATAAGCATTCGTAGCTTCATTTGTGACAGCTAATGGTTTTCTAAATAATAATTCTTCAATATCAAATTCTCTTAAGTTACGCTTGCTTCCTGCAGTATATAGTGTTGGATAGTCATATACCTTTACTTTATATCCAGCATTCTTATAATGTTCATATAAACATTTCTTTTTAGTTACATCCATCGTTGGAATCGCAAATACAATTTCTTGTACTTCATACGCCTTTAATTTATCTAAAGTCGTTTCAGCCGCATACCATACTGGAATGCCATGCACTTCTCTACCCGCTTTTTCTTTATTCGTATCAATAAAACAACGTGGTGTATATACTGCATTTTCATCATTCAATAAATCTTCTGCAAAACTAGCACCGACACGGCCTGCACCAATAATCGCAATCTTGATCTTTTGAGCTTCTTTATTCGTATCCGTTTCAATACTTGAAAATCTATATAGTAACTTAGCTAGAAACTTACCCTTTTTCGTTACATTATCACTATATAAATAACAATATCTATAAATCATACGAATGGTAATTGAACCCAATAAGTTTACACACACTAAACTTAGCGTTCTCGCAAAACTCATTCGTTGAATTGGCATTGCCATTTGAACTACATATAGAAGTATAAATGCGATACCATCTGAAACAATCATACGAATATAGCCTTGAATACCACCATAACGCCAAATCTGACCATAAATATGCCCAATTAAACGACATACAAAGATAATCGCAAATGCCAGTACTGTAAGTTTTAAAGATTCTGTGTTTGTTAATGATTCGTTTCCACCATACAACCATATTAATAATAAGGAAGATATCGCATAAACAATCACATCATACACAACCAAAGACCAACGCGTATTATTTTCTTTTCTATTTTTACTCATCCAAATCTCCCATTCCATAAAAAAAACTCGCTAAAAAACACGAGTCAATACATAATCATTCTATAAATAGATACACTTCTCCCTACCTAAAGCAAATAAAAAGATGAACAATTCAATTAAAAATGCGGAAAACCAGCTATTTTTAATATCCTATGTATGTACCCTATAAATACTGATTCTAAAAATAAACCGTACCCTTCCCAAGAATAACAGTTGCTTATATATTATAGCCTAATACCCCCCCCCGTCAATGAACATTTGTTACTTAAGCTTAGGTGAAAACATTAAATATATTTAATATTACCCTTATTTAAAACGCATAAGCATCATATAACAAATTAAAAATATTTTTTAGAAAATTTCCCTTAAATAAAGACATTTCTCAATAAAGTTAACAACTGTTTTATAACCAAATGAATGTAATCGGTTACAAATATATTATCCTCCATTGACAACAAATGAATTAACTCTTATCATCTGAAGTACAAAGAAATCTTTTTTTGGAGTGAGAAAGATATTACTATTTTTTAAAGAAAAGAAATTCATGGTGAGCTTCTTTTCATTTTATTCAGCAACAATATAAATTCTCTATTTCATTCAATTGATACTATGTCAAGATTTAAGACAACTTAAAAATCTGATTTTTTTAGGCTTAACTAGCAATTTGGTGATATTGCTATAATTCTACTTTTTATCACTTACACAAATAAAAATTTTTTCTTTCGCCAATAAAAAAGTTGAAATTTCCCATAAATACAGGAAATATCAACCATTCATTTAAAAATTCATTTGCTGCATAATAACGCCAGCTATTTCCATATACCACTCATCTTCCGAATACATAAACACTACTAGAGTCTACATACTTTCCATCACTACCTAAATAGGAATCACCAGATCATGCGTTTTTATACATCACACCATTGGCATCAAAGTATTTAAAATATTATTCACAAAATAGATTTCAATTGTTGTATTACCCTAACCTTTCAACCAATTTTTTTATTGACAACAAACAAAATGAAATCTATAATTTGGATACAAAGTAGTCCGTGATGGATAAAGCAGGGTTCCCGAATGGGAGTATGGGCAATAAGCCTTAGAATTCTCTAGCTCCTGGGATTACTTTTTTTTAAACTCTTTTATAGCAATCTCAATATAATTTGGTTGTTCTTTTATGTTTTTTAAGAATAGGTTTACTGCTTTTTGTGAATACGTTTTACTTCCAGATTGCTTATGAAAGTAATAATATTCCGGAAATTCTTCAATGTTTTCATAGTATCGGATTGCTCTGAAACTATATTGGTTAATAGTGTTATCTCCAATCTCTTTATTAATAAGAGCAATAATATCTTTTTGCCTGTAAGGATGGGAATTACTTGGGTCCATAACCTGTTTTATCCCCAATTAGGTGTAAAACTCTGCTCGATGGCGGGCGGCGGCGTACAAAAATCTATATGGTGTTTTTAAGAGAACCGTCCCGGCAGGACAGGTCAGGCAGTGACCTGTTCCACCTCCGGGATGGGTTTGAGATTAAAATGAATTTCGATAGAAATGTGTCTTGTTTTATCTTCGTCAATGCGCTCATGCACGACGATTTCTTTGATTAAGCGGTTAAGGGTGGCTGCGTCCAGCTCTGTGATGTTGGCGTATTCCTGAATGGCTTCCACCC
>OLIX01000457.1_pt1 | contig 43144 bp, 40 predicted proteins | sample 1601331 | NCBI WGS metagenome assembly OLIX01 (sample SAMEA2452120, study PRJEB22498) | human gut metagenome | biome: human feces; feature: human gut; material: feces | place: Australia | collected 2012 | reverse complement strand
TGTCAGCCGTGAGAGCGGCATATATTTGTCAAGGTACTTGATATGGTGCGTTTACGTTATTTCGAAGGTTTTCAATAGATAATATCTAATCGACATAATAGAAAACCAGTCAATTCGATGACAGTTTATGTGCGCAAATCTTTGGCAGCTCATGAGGTCAGTAACAGTTTACCGTTGGACTCCGTAAACTGCATAATAACGCAAAAAGGAACTCAAAAAACTGAGTTCCTTTTATATTTCTCTTTCAGAGTTCCTATTGTTCCAACCCAAAGTTTTGGCTTTTTATAATTCCGCTTCAAAAGCTCCACTATCAATTCCAGCAGATTAGCAACAGCTTCCATCCAGACTCCTTCGTTTATGTTTTGTCCGCTTTGTATACATATTTCACATTACCTGAAATTTTCAATAGGGTATTTGTCTAAAAAATACAATTGGTATGCAAAAATTATAGGAATCATAGCTTCTCCTTTTCTTACATTTTCGCATGTGACTTTTCTGGTATTATGGCAGTTATCTAGCTGTGTAACCTTAGCTACATGTCTTTTGTTCATCCCATACATATCAGCCACTTCTTGCTGTGTCTTTCTTTCTTCATATTTTTCAACAATCCTATCATATTTTTCAAATCTTTCATCCGCGATCTGATCCATTCTCCATACCTCACAATCTAGATTTTTTATTTTATGTCCGATTATCGCCTTAGGCAGACTGGCAAACCATTGCCAACGACCCAACTAACACTAAAAGAAACTAAAACTTCCACAAAATATGCTACAAACTGTGCCATCGGCATTCCTCCCTTGATACTATTGCAAATGAACAATGCAAAAGCAGATACAGTAAGGAAAATAATAATACAAAGCATGTCAGTTAAGTGCATGGATTCGAACCATGTAGGGTCTGCGCCTCCCTAAAGCGATAATCTTCTACATTTGTCTATTCCGATTAAAAGAACTTATTAACTATTATAATATAGTCATCTCCATTTGTCAGCACTCTTCTTCAGCATGTGTAGCCGTCAGTCAGAAATTGTAACTTTTGACACTCGCATCATCTAATATTATTAATCCGTTTTAAATATATCTCTAGTATACACTTTTTCTTTTACATCTTCTAGTGCATTATCATACCGATTTGCAATTATTACATTACTTTCCCTTTTAAATTCTTCCAAATCGTTTACGATTCTACTTCCAAAAAAAGTCGTATCTGCATCCAGTGTTGGTTCATAGATAATGACCATTGCTCCTTTTGCCTTGACCCGTTTCATAATTCCTTGAATCGAGCTTTGCCGGAAATTATCCGAATTCGTCTTCATTGTGAGCCTATAAACACCTATAATTATACTTTTTTCCTTTTGGGCATCATACATATTTTCACTTTCGTAATCATAATACCCAGCCATCTGTAACACACGATCTGCAATAAAATCCTTTCTGGTGCGGTTACTTTCCACAATAGCTTCTATCAAATTCTCCGGTTCATCCTGATAATTAGCAAGTAACTGTTTTGTATCCTTGGGAAGACAGTACCCACCATATCCAAAAGAGGGATTATTATAGTAATCACCGATTCTCGGATCAAGGCATACTCCTTTAATAATCTGCTGTGTGTCCAGCCCCTTTAGCTCTGCATAAGTATCCAGTTCATTAAAATAACTGACTCTCAATGCCAAATAGGTATTAGAAAAAAGCTTTACTGCTTCCGCTTCTGTAAATCCCATAAACAGTGTATCAATATTTTCCTTAATTGCACCTTCCTTTAACATATCTGCAAAAATATGTGCTGCCTTCTGCAAATTGTCATCGCCCATATCTGTCCCGACAATGATTCTGGATGGATACAAATTATCATATAATGCCTTGCTTTCCCTTAAGAACTCCGGGCTAAACAATATATTGCTGTATTTAAACTTTTTACGAATGGCTTCTGTATATCCTACCGGGATAGTACTTTTGATTACTATAACTGCATGTGGATTGCATTCTATTACCATTTTTATTACCTCTTCCACCGCAGAGGTATCAAAAAAGTTTTTCCTGCTATCATAATTCGTTGGAGTCGCAACTATAACATAATCTGCATCACCGTATGCATTTGGGGCATCCAGTGTTGCTGTAAGTCGTAATTTTTCTTCCTGCAAATACTTCTCAATATAATCATCATGGATTGTGGCTTGTTTGTTGTTTATTTTCTGCACTCTTTCCGGCACAATATCTACTGCTGTAACTTCATGATGACGCGCTAATAGAATAGCAATAGATAGTCCAACATACCCTGTTCCTGCTACTGAAATTTTCAACTCACTGTAAACTCTCATCCGCAACTCCATTCTCTCTTTGTTTATGAAACACCATCTTCTTACTGAGAATATAGTTTAGTGCAATTACTATCACACTCAATAAGCATTTACTAAAAAAGAACGATTGGTTCATTACTTCTACCAGCAAAATTACACCCAAATAGTCTACCAGGAATGTAATCCATCTGGCAAAAACAAAACTGATAATTTCTGTTATAAACTTATGAATAGATCCGAATGGTGTTTTAAACACAAATATTTTATTGGTAAAGTAGCAAAACGCCTTTACCACCACCAACGTAATAGCATTCGATATTTTGTAATCAATTCCGCTCCATACCGCCAACTGAGCCAGTCCAATATATAGGAATGTACTGAGTACACCCCAAAATATATAGCTATATAATTCTTTTTTTCTCACTTGCTTATCCATTCTTTGCAAGTACCATCGTCTATGGAAATGGTGTTTTCACCGATATAATTTTCATACCATTGTTAGCAACCATTCTGCAAAATTCCCTTTTTGTCCAATGTTGGATATGCCCCGGTGTATTTCCAAAGTCCTTCCAGTACTTTCCTCTTGCCATGTTGCATATTCGCCAGATAGGTTCCTTGGGAACACTTAAAAGTATAAATCCATTTTCATTACACAACTCTTTTATATTTTTCAATGCTTGTTCCGGATCTTCCAGATGTTCCAACACTTCTGAACATATCACAAGATCATATCTTCCTTTGTTCAAAATGTGTTTTTCATTTTCTCCCGGCTTTCTAACCTCCATTGTATAAATATTCCCAGTATAAAAGTTAATGCCAGGAATCCTTTCATTTGCCTCTGCTATTACTCTTTCTGATATGTCAAAGGCATCTATCTCGGCGTTCTGATACATTTCCTTTATAAACGAACTTATTTCGCCTTCTCCGCATCCGGTTTCACATATCTGACAAAATTTCTTTCCTGCTACATTCATCAATTCGCTGATGTCATTCTTAAATCCCTTCATCATCCATTTTACAATCGGATTGGTTGAATGATATTTATCATAATAATTACCTTCTGGTTGAACCACTTCAGTCTTTTTCGTGTCCATCTGTGCCATGCACCTCCTGTATATGCAATTCCATATTGTTTTTTTCCTCATAATCAATTTTTCTCACATGATACTGAATGTCTTCCAGTATCATTCTGTTCTTAGCCAAAATATCTGCCATAAATCCTATTATAAATGTGAAGAATCCCATAAGCAGCAACACGCTTGCCAATATCAAAGATTGTATATGTCCAGTTGCGTTAATCGTTGTAAGTAAAATCAAATATCTGATTCCCAATACAGTTCCAATTAAAAAAGGAACTGCTCCGACGCAAGTGAAGAATTTCAATGGCTTATACATTATGTATGCTCTTATAATCGTTACCATCGATTTTTTCACATAGCTCGACATACTATTGAAAAGTCTAGAAGGTCGAAGTTCTCCATTGGTACGAATGGGAACATGTGTCATAGGGATCCGCTCTCTTCCAGCTTGTACAATAGTCTCTAACGTATATGTATATTCATTAGTTACATTTATTCTTAATGCCGCTTCTCTACTAATTGCCCGAAAACCACTCGGGGCATCTGGAATATCGGTATTTGACGCCATCCTAACTACCCAGCTTCCAAAATGTTGAAGTTTTTTCTTTATCATGGAGAAGTGTTCCGTTGTATCTATTGGCCTGTCCCCTATAACAATATCAGCCTTTCCTTCAATAATTGGTCTCACTATTTTTTCAATATCTTGTCCACTATATTGATTATCAGCATCAGTATTTACAATAATGTCTGCCCCGTTACGCAAACATGCATCCAGTCCAGCCATAAATCCTTTGGCCAATCCTCTATTTTGTTTTTGATATACAATGTAATTAATTCCCCAGGATTTTGCAACCTCTACAGTCGCATCTGTGCACCCATCATTTATAATTAAATATTCAATCACATCAATCCCATCTATATGCTTAGGTAATTCATTTAATGCAATTGATAAAGTGTCTGCTTCATTATAACAGGGAATCTGAATTATAAGCTTCATATTTATTCCTTTCTTAAAACAATTAACTCCGAAAGACCTTTTTGGGGCAAAATTATCTTTTCAATCGGCTCCATCAGTATTGATGCAAAATTATATATTTTTGAATTATTCTCATTCAAAGAAGAACTAAAGCTTTCTTTTGTCTTAGCTTTCCTTTTTCCTTTCCACCAGTAAGGCAAAATACCCAGTCGGTTAAAATATATGTTTTTTTGAATTGTCAAATGATTATCCTTGGCAAGTCGTTGCAAATCACCTTTATCATATCTGCGATAATGTCCCACATTCTCGTCTAAAGAACAATATAATTTTTGCAGAGCCGGCACCATTATTATTAATTTTCCTCCAGGCTTCAATAATTCCTTCATTTTCTGTATAGCCAGATTGTCATCCTTTAAGTGTTCCAATACATTGACGCAAATCACTGTATCATACCTTCCTTTATAATCTCCTACTTCATCTTTCATAATATCCCATAATACGGCATTAAAGTTAGCATATTGACGAAATCTTTCATTCATATAGTCTACCTGACTTTGAAAAATGTCCGTCGCAGTTATTTGTGCTGCTCGATTAATATAGAACTTCACCATACGTCCCATTCCTGCACCAACATCAAAAATTCTGTCTCCATAATTGATATATGCCTCATACGTATGATACATCCATCTGGAATACCGATCAATATAATCCCAATGGTTCAGATTCTCTGACAACTCATTTTGTTCCTTTTGCATGACTTTATCATCTTCCTCCATCTAAAACTTCTCTCTGTTATAAATTATTCTTTAAATCTCCAGATTCTTCAGTTTATAATCTTTAACTTTAATTACAAATGCATAATATGCAATAGGAATAGCAGTGACCATCATCCTCGCATAAGAATCAGTGAATCCAATTCTCAAATCATAGCTTCTTCCTGCACACAATATGAAATAATACAATAAATATCCAATCCACAATTTTTCAATACTATCTATTTTATTATCAATAGCTATTCCGATAATCAATGCTATTAGTAATATCCAAACAGTTCCCCCCCAATATTTGTTTCCTGCATTGATTACTTCGCATATAAAATTATTTGCTATTTTCTCCGGCCATACAATATAAAGAAATCCTTGTGTAGCAATCATTGCAATAAGTAACATGCTGGACATATATTGTTGTTGTTTTACAAAATATCTACCATAAATTATTCCTATATATGCTAGGCTCAATATATTGACACCCATAATCAAAATAATACTTTCCCAATTCAAAAGAATCTCTGTTTCTGTTCCTACTTTTTCCAGCATGCATATTTTTATTATGTATGAAGTCTGAATACAAACGCAAGGAAACGTAAAATTACGAAGAAGGAGCTTTTTGCAGTTTTTAAATGTGCTTAACATTATGATAAAATAACACAATACTATGCTGGCTTCCTGTCTCAGCAAAACCGTTGTACAGACCATTAATGCAAGAATCCACCCTAATTCCGTAAACGATCCATAGCAAGTACCTTGACAATCTTAAGCCACTTTCGTGGCCTGCTGTAAATTTTATTTTCGAATGTTTTCCGGCAGCGCTGGTGCCCAGGGGAGCAGCTCTTCCAAAAAGCTGCGGTCTGTGTCTTCCATGTGTTCCGGGATCACGGTCAGCAAATGTTCAAAGTACTCGTACGGTTTCAGATTGTTGGCCTTTGCTGTCTCTGCGATACTGTAGATCACAGCGGATGTCTTGCTCCGTTTATGGTATCAATGACTTCCCAGTTCTTCTTTCCGTAAACGCTCCATAGCAAGTACCTTTTACCCTCTGCTCTCATCTGCAATAATAGTCTCACACTATACACAGTCAAAAAAGTGTCTTAATTTATGAGACCATTATACTTCCCCGTCTCTGGTCAATGATCCCTAGAAAGACAAAGCATAACGTATACCACCATTTATACAGCTTCTCTTTGGTCATACTATGCATACCTGTAACTCTCCTTGCATGAACTTACTCTACTATAATGCCTCCCAGCACTCTGATATCCTGCCGCTTCAACAGCTCCAGCTCACCGGCTACTTCATTGTACAATGTAGATCCAGCCTTTTCTACCAATACCACACCCTGCATGGCATCCATTTTCTCCATCGCCTCTGCATCGTACAGTACATTATCCAGAACACTTACGCCGATCTGCTCCTTCTCCAATGCTGCCTTAAGGCTCTCGCATACCTTATCCGCTCCGGCGCTCATATTGCATCCCATGAGACAGATATTATTCAGTCCATTTTTGACTGCCACAATCTTTATCGCTGCAAAAGCCAGTTCCATGGACTGCTCTGCTGTAAATTTCCTTTTACCGTAATGGCGCAGGGAATCCACCCATTTATCCAAGAATACTTTTCTGCCGGATTCCCGGACAATCAATCCGATCTGCGGAATCCCATATATACTCTGAAATTCATCAGATTCTCTCAGTTTGGTATTAAAAATATATGCCATACAAATAACTACCGCATATACAAAGGCAAATAATACTGCACCTAACAGTACATATTTTTTGCTGACTGCCGGTGTCGGTACAGGATTTTCTTCTGCTGTCACATTCTGTGCCGGCTGTTCCGATTGCTCTGCTCCCTCCCAGGTCAAAAGTTCGTAATACTTCTTCTGTTCCTCTGTAAAATCTGCTTTTGTCGCAGCAATCGTCGATTGCAGAGATGCGATCTCATTTCTACACTGTATCTGCTCATCCATCAGTTCCTTATTCATAACAGAACCAGTGGTCTCTGCTACTAATATCAGTGCATGTTGGCCCAACTCATTGTTTAACTGTTTCTGTTCCTCAGAAATATAAGCTTTTACTGCTTCTGCCAGTTTCTGACAAGCTTCCGCATCCGACTGCAGAATTGACAGCTTTACACAATTCGTCCCCAAGGACATTTCCTGCTGCTTCTCAGTTTTGCTCTGAATCGTCAGGCTTGACACCATTTCTGCGGAGATCAATTCTCCCACGTATCCGGCTTCTATTCCGGTCTGCTGCGCTACCCAATCATATAAGCCAACATTATTTAACAGGGATGTATATAAAGCTCCCAGTTGTCCATCCATCGATCCGTCTGCTGTCTGCACCTGATAGATCAACTCTGTCTGAGCTGTTTGTAATGGATTCAACTGCATATAAATTGAATTTTCAGAATATGTCTTCTTCAGATCATATTCCTTCTCATCATCTACTACTGCCAGCACCGTTGCCAGACTTTTGTCATCCAAGCTTTGCTCCAGCTGTGTCAGCTGTTCCTCTACGGTTGTTTCTTCCTGCACAACCGTTTCCGGCTGTTGTACGTTTTGTACTGTGCGGAGAGACTTCATATAGCTGAACCCTCCCAGTAATACTGCACCCAATACCAGCGCCACGATCAATCCGCGCCAGTGTGACAAAACATCTGCTATCATGTCAAATAAGTCGATTTCTCTTGTCTGCATTGTTTTATGTTCCTTCCTTTAAAAATCCCCGGGCATTACACCGGTTCATAAAATGTATCCGGGCAATTCGGATCAAACACCTCATTGCAGGTCATCACGGTAACCAGATTCTCCGTTTCCGACAAATTGATGATATTATGAGACCATCCTGGGATCATATATACCGCCTCTATGTTATCACCGGATACTTCAAATTCTACCATTTCTCCGGTATTGATGTTTTTCTCCCGGATCAGGCCATGCCCGGCTACCACAATGAATTGCTCCCATTTACTGTTATGCCAATGCTGTCCTTTTGTAATTCCCGGTCTGCTGATATTGATGGATACTTGTCCGCAATTCAAGGTATGCATCAGTTCCGTAAAAGATCCGCGGTCATCTTCATTCATTTCCAATCGATATTTAAACTTGTCCGTAGGAAGATATGTTAAATACAATGAAAACAATTTCTTCGCAAAAGATCCCTCCGGCATCTCCGGCATCAGCAATGAATCCGGCTGTGCCTTGAACTCCTGTAGCAGATCCACGATTTCTCCTAACATAACCTTATGTGTAACTGGTATACAACAGTATCTGCCATCTGCTCTCAATACAGTCTCTACACCATCAAACTCACAATGTTGCTCTTTCCCCTCCAGGAGATCAAACATTCCCTCTATGAGATCATCTATGTAGAGCAGTTCCAGTTCTGTTGTCCTGTCATTTACTGTAAACTCTTCATCATTCGCTACCGCCCAACAGAAGGTACTGACTGCAGAATTGTACTTCGGTCTGCTATGCCCCATCAGATTCGGGAAGCGATACACTGCAACCTTAACACCAGTCTCTTCTGCGTATGCAAAAAACAAATCTTCTCCTGCCTTTTTGGAACGACCATATTCGGAATCTACAAATCTGCCTGATAATGTTGCTTGAATGGAAGAAGAGAGCATAATCGTCGCCTTATTCTCATACTTTCTCAGAGTAGCCACCAGCTTAGAACTAAATCCAAAATTGCCCTGCATGAACTCTTCCGGGTTCTCCGGCCGGTTCACTCCCGCCAGATGAAATACGAAGTCAGCTTTCTTACAATATTCATCCAGTTCCTCCTCTGAGGACTGCAGATCATATTCGTAAATTTCATCAATCTTGATCTCCGGTCTGGTACGATTCTTATGATCCCTAATATTTTTCAGGTTGTTGACAAGGGCAGTCCCTACCATGCCCTTTGCACCTGTGACTAATATGTTCATCGGTTATTACCCTTTTCTCCACACCATTTTATTCACGACATTCACATATCCCTGAATGATTCTCACGACTTTCATAGATACCGTTTCGTCTACATAGTCGGGGCAAGGCTTTCCTAAGATGCCCTTCTGCTTCATATTGATTGCCATATCTGTCGCCTGCAGAAGTTCCTGTGTCGTAATCCCTGCCAGAATAAAGTTGCCGGATTCCAATGCTTCCGGACGCTCTGTGGAAGTACGAATACATACCGCTGCAATCGAATGTCCGATAGACAGGTAAAAACTGCTCTCCTCCGGCAAGGTTCCGGAATCCGATACAATTGCCAGTGCATTCATCTGCAGTTTATTATAATCGTTGAATCCCAGCGGCTCATTCACCCGTACTCTCGGATCCAGTTTAAATCCACTGGTTTCCAGCTTCTTCCGGGATCTCGGATGGCAGGAATAGAGGATCGGCATGTCATATTTCTCTGCCAACGCATTGATTGCATTGAACAGTGAGGTGAAATTCTTGTCCGTGTCGATATTCTCTTCTCTGTGCGCAGACAATAAAATATATTTATCAGGTTGTAATCCCAATCTGTTCAATACGTCAGATGCCTCAATCTTGTCCAGATTGCCATGCAGCACCTCTGCCATAGGCGAACCGGTCACATAGATTCTCTCCTTCGGCATTCCCATCTCATGAAGATATTTTCTGGCCGGTTCGGAATAGGGCAGGTTTACGTCAGAGATCACATCCACGATCCGACGGTTCGTCTCCTCGGGAAGACATTCATCCTTACACCTATTACCGGCTTCCATATGAAAAATAGGAATGTGCAGTCGCTTTGCAGAGATTGCTGACAGGCAGCTATTCGTATCTCCGAGCACCAATAACGCATCCGGCTTAATCTCTGCCATCAGCTCATAGCTTTTGGCAATGACATTTCCACAGGTCTGTCCCAGATTCTCTCCAACCACATTCATCCATACATCCGGGCCGCCCAGATCGAAGTCCGACCAGAACACATCATTCAGATTCTTGTCATAATTCTGCCCTGTGTGAGCTACACAACAATCAAAATATTCTCTGCAGCGTTTGATGGTAGCTGCCAGGCGAATAATCTCCGGTCTTGTCCCGACAATGATCAGAAGCTTGATTGCACCGTTGTTTTTCCACTTAAAATCATACATCTCTTAGTCCTCCGCCAGTCTCTCCTGAATATATGCCAGCTTCGCGATGGTAGCCTTGGTCTCTTCAAGATTCAGCATTCTTGTATTGTTCGAATTAAACTCTGTCAGTGTATTTCTCTTCGCATCACCGTCTTTGAAATACTTATCGTAATTCAGACCACGGTTGTCCGCAGGCACTCTGTAGAAGCCACCTAAGTCAATTGCCTTGGCACACTCTTCATTAGTCAACAGGGTCTCATACATCTTCTCACCATGTCGGATACCGATGACCTTGATATCTTCCTTCTTGCCTCCGAACAGTTCGCACACTGCCTCTGCCTGTGTTCCGATAGTACATGCCGGTGCTTTCATGATGAGCAGATCTCCGTTCTCACCCTTTTCAAATGCAAACAATACCAAATCCACCGCTTCCTCCAGGCTCATGATGAAACGAGTCATGGAAGGTTCCGTCACCGTAATTGGATTGCCTGCTTTGATCTGATCAATCCACAGAGGGATAACAGAACCACGAGAGCACATAACATTGCCATAACGGGTGCAACAGATCTTTGTCTTCCCCGAATTACGGGACTTGGCAACAGCCACCTTCTCTTCGATAGCTTTCGTGATGCCCATCGCATTGATAGGGTATGCCGCCTTATCCGTAGACAGACAGATGACGGACTCTACACCTGCCTCAATCGCAGCTGTCAGCACATTATCCGTACCGATTACATTCGTACGTACTGCCTCCATAGGGAAGAATTCGCAGGACGGTACCTGTTTTAACGCTGCTGCATGGAAAATATAGTCTACTCCATACATTGCAGAACGCACAGAATTCAGATCTCTCACATCTCCAATGTAAAACTTAATCTTGTCCGCCACTTCCGGCATCTTCGCCTGATACTCATGGCGCATGTCATCCTGCTTCTTCTCATCACGGGAGAAGATACGGATTTCTCCGATATCCGTCTTGAGGAAACGATTTAAAACAGCATTTCCAAACGAACCAGTTCCTCCGGTAATCATTAATGTTTTTCCTGTAAACAATGACATGATCATTCTCCTTTTTAATACTATTATTTATGTTTTTACATTTTACTTATTCTTCTGTTATTTGCAAAAATTTAAAACAATTTTTCTTCTACCGTAATTCTTACATATAGTTTTACCCAACTAATGACCTTTACTCATGATCATTTACATCATAATAGAAAGTAACTCTTTTTACAAGTTTAAACATTTTCATATATCCTCCAGATACTTAATCTTTTTGAAATATATCCCTCGTGTATACTTTATCTTTTACATCTTCTAACGCTACATCATATCGATTCGCAATTATCACATTGCTTTCTCTTTTAAACTTTTCCAAATCATTCTCAATCATACTTCCAAAAAAGGTTGTCTCTGTAACCAGCGTCGGCTCAAAGATAATGACTGTAGCCCCTTTTGTATCATCTTGCATATCTGTCCCAACAATTATCCTTGATGGATACAAATTATCATATAATGCTTTACTCTCTCTCAAAAACTCCGTACTAAACAATATATTCTTATAATTAAATTTCTTACGAACTGTTTCTGTATATCCTACTGGGATAGTGCTTTTAATGACTATAATCGCATGTGGATTACAATCTACTACCAGCTTTATTACTTCTTCCACTGCAGAAGTATCAAAAAAATTCTTTCTGCTATCATAATTGGTCGGTGTTGCAATTATAATATAATCTGCATCCTTGTACGCACTTTTAGCATCCAAGGTTGCCGTAAGCTGTAATTTTTCGCTTCTTTTCCACATTCTTCATTAAAAAATAAAAAAATACCCATTATAGGAACTGTAATTTGTCCTGGAGTAATAACCATCTCGACAAGTCCAAAACACAATATTGCCACAAGAAACACTCCACCTATAAAATTCGCTCTCCTACCATGGTAAAATGCATGAATAATGCCATGTAGATATATAAGTAAAAATAATCCGCCTGCGGCAACGCCATAGCTATAGGCTATTTGTATAAACATATTATGTGCATGACCTATCTCTGTTCCATCTTCCAAATAGAAAACCGCTTCTGAGCTTTTGTGTCCGACAAAATTTAATCGGTGCAAATAATATGAATAAATTACTTTTCTTGCCCCCATAACACCGTCTGCAATGTCAATCCCTACTACACGATATGGATTATCAGGTGACTGACCAGCCTCTTCTTTAAGGTTTTTACTTGTAAAGGCGTCCTCATTATCTAGTTCAGCCGCTACAACCTTTAATACCCCCATATTTTCTGACCATTTTTTCTCTATTGCATCATAATCAATCCCTATGACTCTAAGGATACGGCCTATATTGCTCTCCATTGCTTCATCAAAAGTAATATATTTATCACTATTCCAAGAATCAAATGAGCATATGCTGCGCCCAGACTCATATTCTCCTTGGAACCAAACAGGATGGTGTAAAATAGTAGGCAGATACCGAATGCATCCATAAACAATAGGAACAGTTATTGCAATGCATAAAATCAATGCACCACCATGTAACACCCACTGCCCAATTTTTTTAATACTAATTATATCATAATATACAGTAACAACCAGTGTTACTATAGCAATGCCCATCAAAGCTGCTCTGCTTCCTGTAAACAATGTAAAGCTAATACATCCTGCCGCCATAAAGAAAAAGAAAAAGGACAAAAATTTTTGTTTCTTCTCTTTAGCCTCCATCCATTTGATTAAAAAAGCACAACAAACAAGCATATAAAACAAACCATTCTGCGTTTCACCGGCATACAATCCATGATATCTTATATAGTCGTATGGTCTAAAACCAAAAGCAATAATCTGTAAAACAAAAAACCATATAATTATACCATCCAACATTCCATCCAAAAAAGTTCTTCTCTTTTCATTTGGAATACCGATTAAATAAAACCCACCATAAATCATCAAGTGCCATAAAGGAACCGCCCATCCGTGAACAGAAAATATCATCAGGGAAAGCATCACTATAGCACATATAATATACGGCCTGCAGATTTTAGACAATACATTCAGTTCATTTCTGTTATCCCATATATATATTATCAAATAGCTCCATACTACCACATTAAGAACTGCTGTCACCCATTGTCCTTGATACACCCAATATTTACTACCTATAATGGCAATCAGAATGCTTATCGGAATACACACAATCGTCCAATAGCCGTACTTCTTTTCCAGAAATTTCTTCACCTTCAAGGAGGGTACTAACATCATAGCAATTACAATCCCTGTCAGATTACTAAAAGTCATTTGAATTTGTCCTATTGCACTGCCTCTCCGCTGATCTATAATTCCTAAGCACAGAAAACAAAACATATACCAAATTCTCACCCTATTCTTAATTATTTTGCTTTCCATATTCTTTTCCTCCATACGCCTTCAAAAAAACGGCTTTTTTGCCAGTAATATAATTTAAAATGATAACCACGACTGACACTATGACCTTAGAAGCAAATTCTTTCGTTCCTATACTAACCAGCCCAACAACTCCAAAATAATCTATGAATCCACTTAATCCTCTATATATAATAAATCTTCCTATTTCAGATAACAATTCGCTCATTTTCGTGCAATGGCTCTTAAATACAATATTTTTATTGCATATGAATGCTGTTATTTTGGTTATTATAATTGTAATTATATTTGCGGCTCTATAATCCATATTGGTTAACAGCAGCGTTTTGAACATAACGACGTTCATAAGTGCAGTACCTAAACCAACAATTGCGTATAATGCTGTTTCTTTATTAATAATCTTTGTTATCTTTTCTTTTATTCTCATAGTATAATGATCCATATTAATCATTTTTTTCTAATATTATCAGCTCAGATAATCCCCATTTAGGCGGAAATTTTTTCTCTATCGGTTCTAAAATATGTGACGCCATATTATATATTTTTGAATTTTTTTCATTAAGGGTTGTGCTGAAACTCTCTCCCTTGCTTCTCTTTTTTCTCCCTTTCAACCAATATGGGATAATTCCCATCATATTAAAATAAATATTCTGTTTTATCTCCATTTGATTTCTTTTCTCTATATCCAAAAGCATACCCGGATCATATCTCCTAAAATGATTCACATTTGCATCCATATCACAATACATTTTTTCCAGGCCGGAACCATTATTATCAATTTTCCACCAGGTATGAGCAAACTTTTCATCTTTTCAACTGCTAAATAATCGTCTTCAAGGTGCTCTAATACGTTGATACATATTACCGTATCAAATTTTCCACAAAATTCGCTTAAGTCATCCTTTAAAACATCTACATTTCTTGCGCTAAAAAAAGAATACTGACCAAATTTTGCATTCATTATCTCTATTTATGAATCGAATATATCTGTTGCTACCACCTGAGTTGCCTTATCAATATAATATGACACCATCTGTTGTCTCCTTTTTCTACTACACTTCGTCTTTAAAAATTATTTAATATACCTTGTCTACATTAAGATTTTCTATGTCATGAGTATATATCATCAGCAATCAGTTCTTCAGTAATGACCTCTTCTATCGTATTCTTTAGAGTTTGGCAAAAAATCAGTTTGACAAGGCTCATGCTATTAATACAAAACTATATCTTTAAATAAGTACTCTGAATTAGCAGATCCTGTTTGATCTATATATCCTCCATTAATTATAATAGTTACCTTACCACTCGCATTTGAAATATCAAGCACATATTGATGCCACTCATTATCCAAATCATTAAATTCTTGCGTCATAATGCTAATTATTTGCCCGGAATCATTATATACAAACACTCCCGGTTGTCCGCAATCCAAAACTTTCCTACCATAAAAGGTCAAATAATTATAACCAGTAATATCTTCTACCTCTACTTTTGCTCCAACATATTCATTATCCAATAAATACTTCCAAAGTTCGTTTTCGTTTTCCTCTCTGTTCAGACATCCAACACACTTTAATTGTTTCTTTCCGTCTTCCCCTGACTCGACGACCGCTCCGGACATATAAATATCGGAATCGCTTTCAAGTAAATTATAGGGTGTTGCACCCGTAATCTCTTCATTCAATAACGCAGCAGCGTAATAGTCACTTTCATAATCGACCTGCGTATATAAATTATTATAATCATAGTCTAAATATATTTCTAATTCCTGATTCAAATATTCCTGGTAATTATCATTTGTCAGTAAATATTTCCCATCTTTCATCCAATAAAGTATTAGACTATTAATCCATTGTCCATAATGAATGCTATCTCTGTAATTATTTAAGTCCGTAATAATATCCGCTCTATTATTAAATGAAAATAAATATATGTTTTTGTGTTCGAGAATCAGCTCAATAATATATTTCTCTGTCTCTACATGCTTATATATTTCTCCTGTTTCCGCTAAAGGTTCCCAATATACTGCGCTATAAGGAGAAAAATAGTAATAAAATTTCACATCTGGATATTCATCTGCAATACTTGTAACATTTTGCGTAATGTTTTCTTTTATAATAGCTTTTTCTTCATCGGAAAGATGAACTTTATTATTGCCTGGTCCACTATATAGCAGCTTATCCAGCATATCATTACCATAAATAGATTTTGTTCCGTAGCTGAACCAGTCTTGCCACCTTGCATAATCATCAAATGACGTTATCCCCGGATTAAAATCATTTCTATCATTTTCGGTCATCATAGAATAGACTCTATTAAAAATGACATCACGATTCAATAAATAATTAATATCATTAAATGGATTGTTATCGTACAAATACGTAGGATATTTATTTAAATCGTCATGCATAGCTGATGCGTTTTCATAAAAATAATTCATATCTAAACATCTGATAATTGTTTTTAATTGATCATTATTTTTTAATGCTAGGGCTATATGATCATTTATTTCTTTATAAGAGCCACCCGCATATGGCAACTTCACAGAATTCACTCCAAATATTTTGTCAAATTCCGAAGTTTTAAAATTTTCTGTCATGGAAGTTCCCGTTATTAGTGCATCATACTCAAAATTTTTACTAATCCCATCATTCTGACTTCTCTCATTATCTATTGTATAATAATACGCATTCGTATAGGGTTTGTGAAAATGAAAAAAAGGATCTACTTTGTAAACAAAGATCCCGATTACTGCTAATATTAGCACAACCATACTCCCCCAGCACACCAGCCATTTTTTCGAATTCATACTCATCCTCTGTTTAAAAATTCAAATATACAAATACAGACTCACCACTTATGCAAATAACTGCCCAGCAAAAAGCTAATGCTGCCAAAAACATACTCAGACATGAATTTTTTTTCATATTTCTATAATTATTATTAGGCAGCAAACATATTATCATACTAGCCAAAATAAAGAGTATCATCCAAAACTCTCCCATTTGCCAGCTCCATTTATTGGAAAGCAGATGGCAATTAGATATTACCGCAGACTCTGGTATTCTAAAACAATCAATCAAGCCACTACTTACTGTTATATTCTTTCTTAACAAGACCAGTTGTAATATTTGTTTCCACTGTGTAACAGAATCTGACCTGAATAGTAGCCATAGAATATTTATTACTGCAAACGTCACAATCCATCTAAATATCCGGAATATTTTATTCTCCCATTTCTCTATGATTCGATCCATCACACTAAATGCACCATGCAATATGCCCCATAATATAAAGGTCCAATTTGCGCCATGCCAAATACCACTTATTCCAAAGACAATCATTGTATTCAAATATGTAAAAATTTTTCCTCTTCTGTTTCCTCCCAACGGAATATAAATATATTTGGTAAAAATTTGGTAAGAGAAATGTGCCAACGTTTCCAAAAATCACGAATAGATAAAGCTTTATATGGAGAATCAAAGTTCATTGGTAATACTATGTTCAGCATAAGAGAACACCCTACAGCCATATCGCTATAGCCACTAAAATCAAAATAAATTTCAAATGTATAAAACAGCATTATCAATATCCAGTCCACTGCTGTTGTATCATCTATATTTATATATCCCCATTGGACTGCTTTTGAAAAAGTATCAGCCAATACTAATTTTTTGAATAATCCAAAGGAAAACAATTTAATACCACATGCTATATTATCCCAATCAATTTTTTTCTTTTCCGGATCATTTATCTGCGTCATAAAATCAACCGGTTCGACTAATGGTCCCATCAATATTTTGGGGAAGTAAAGAATGAAAGCTAAATAATCAATTATGGAGATTTCTTTTAGTTCCTTTTTATAAACGCTTACATTATATGCAATTTGCTGAAAGGTAAAAAAACTTATTCCTAAAGGCAGCGTCAGTTCTCTTAATGCAATATTCGTTCCAAACAAAATATTAATATTAGAGATTGTAAAATTGGTATATTTTAAATACGCCAACGCTCCTATATTAATTATTACTGGCACTGCCAAAAGCAGTCTATTCCCTTTATCCCTTTTTCTACTCCAAATTGCGCACGTGAAATTCAGTAGTATGCTTGCCAATATAATAATAAATGTACTCCAACCAGCATATGTGTAAAACCAAATACTTGCAACAATCAAAATTATTTTTCCAACAACCGAATTTTCTTTATTGCCTAAGAAATATCCTATAATGGCTACTGGCAAAAAAACAAATATAAAAATATAGGAATTAAACTGCATAGCATCCTTCTCTACTTTCTTTCACAAAAATATGGTAGATTTATAATCAATGAAAACATTATCAGTCCCTGAATAATATTCATTTCCAAGAGTACAGAACCCACTATTGCCCCCAAAAACAGACCACTTACAAATACAACTATTTTATGAGTCCTTTGCTCACAGTAAGGTTCCCGATATCATATATATACTGTCGTATCTAGTTGCCCTTCCATAAATTCCACTATAACTTGTCCATTCTCTCTTTTCATTGGCAAAATATAATTATCTGTAACAAAGACTAAGTTATCATTATCCTCGCAGCTTATTTATATTTTCCCATTTTGTGATATAACCTGTATTTCCCTTGTTATTTTCTCAAATCTAGGACTATTCCGTGTAAGAAAAACACAGGCTTGATCCCAAACTACCTTTAAACCACAACGGTTCCTCTAAATGGCTTATCGATATAATACCGATATCTTCATATATATCATTCCTACAATAATTGGACTGGCTTCCAACAAAGCATACAATTCATATGAATAAAGCCATTTCCAATCCACCAATATAGTCCTAACGATAAGAGCGCAGCAATTGCACAATAATAGAATCCGACTCCCCATGGAGTGTTTTCACATATTAGTCTTTTTCTATACACCTCATAATATAATACATTAATTATCAATAGAGCGCATGCCAAATTTTCTGCAAGCAATACCCTGAAATAACAAAAATAGGTGGGAGAAAAGGCTATAATCAATTCTTTTGTCTAGAACTTCATCGTTAATAAATGCTATAGGTCCCTTTATAAAAATCATTACCAACGACAAAACTACCCATACTGTCAAAAAATAGATTTCTCATAATTTCTTTCTTTTTCATCTATCACTCTTTTCCTATAGGCTCCAAAATACTCTATAAAAGTGTATGCCGATGATACGAGGTAAACCGGTAAAATACTCATGCAGATTCTATTATATGAATCTCCTATTCCTAATCTTAAATATTGTGGCCGTCCCATACATATCACAAAATTGAGTAAAACAAATCCCCATACAATTATATCAAAATATCTATCCCGACATTTTAAATAAGTTTTTATTATTTCTATACACAAAATTGCAATCGGCACATAGTTCCAATACCAATCCCCTATATTGGATAAGACTACCTCAATATTATTCTTAAACTTTTCCCATTCCAATACACCGATTCCTAAACCAGTAACTGCTAATATTGTAATTCCAAATATATCCATATGCTGTCTTACAAATCGAACGGGGGGCAAATCATACAAAAGAATGTAACCTGCTACAACTAACAATGCAAGTATAATAATTATCATAGTCATAGTTGTTAGTAATTTACTATCAGCCTGCTTCTTTCCAATTTGAGTTTGATAAAAAATTGTAAAGAAAAATAACGTTTGAAATACACACATCGGTAGATAAATAAACGCCATTTGTCTTTTGGTCAATCCTAAGGCACTAATACAAATAACGAAAAAGCTCATAGTCACAGCAGTTTCTGCTCTGCAGAGTGTTAACCAAAGTATATAAAGAGAAATTAAGAAAAATACTTCTGTTCCAGGATTCTCATTTTGCACAATATACGGCAGTAATACTACTAATAAGATATACACCATGAAGTAACTATTCCCAATAATCCAAAATGATAAATAAGATATTCCGGGGATAATTATCACTGTTATTGCCGTAATCACTGCAATGCAACCTGCAATGCCTCGACTGTAATACTTTGTTGTCTGATTATAAATTGTCAACACAATAAATCCACACATACTATATATTAATAAGTAGTGTATCGCATATATATTTTCGAATCCCCACATGGTTGCAAAAGCACTGCTCAGTGCCGGCATAATTCCTGTCCATGTCATATATGTTCCAACAATATCTGAAGAAAGTCTCCCGGCTTTCGCGATCAATTCCCCATATTGCATCACAAAATAATAGGAATCACTACTTGTAAAAATTGCGAAAAAACCAGACGCAGCCAAAATACTGATTGATACGACGACCGATAATACTCCCAAGATATTTATCCATTTAAGATGCCTGTATTCTTCTCTATACAGGTACACCATTGCCCCCACACAAATACAAACTACGGTAGACATCGTATACTTATTATAAGGAATATTCAAAAAAAGCAGTAACGCACTAATAGTCCCCCACAATGCATTGCCTGTAGGCATTGCCAGTACGTACGCATACCCTCTTCCCATCTGCTTACACAAAGGAAACACAACCACATAGCCAACGAAATACAGAATTGTTGTCGCAACAATCTGATACATTCTATAGTTTCTGGTCATATCCTTGATCATCTTTCCTAATATGGTAGCTTCTGTATTACTATATCCTGTATGGCTATAATATATTGCTAAAAAAACTGTACAAATGAACAATATAAGAGGTGAAACTATTCTTAGTATTTTTTTACTCATTTTCATGCCCCTTCAAATACAAATTACCTATTTTGTCATGATAAACATCAATTGCGTTTGAAGATGCACAACTTTCTTCTGCAATATATAAATAAGCTGCTCCTTCTTTAGCATTTTCCGAAATATAGTTCACAATATCTGCATTAAACAATGTTGTATTTTGTATTGCCAAAATATGATTCATACATACATATTGATCCAAATTTTCTTCATCCACAAACTCACTCATCGTATTGTCAAACATTGTTTTCTCTGCAAATGCATTTACATAATTTGCATACCATGATGTCGGACTGATATATACCGTTTTCCCTGAAAAAATCGTATTAAGTAATACGTCGTTATGCCATGTATTCTCTTCTGCATTCCATACTGAATCCATTGTGTATGGATTATTTATTGTATAATATCGTATAGTCGGCATCATTGCTTTTATATAATAGACTACGCTTAATAGAAGAAAAATACTCCAAACGAGTATTATTGCATATCTTGCTTTATTATTCTTTCTCTCATCCAATTTATATCACCTTTTACAATCCTCGCAGGATTGCCTCCAATTATTACATTCTCTTGTTTTTCACCCAAGAATCCACTTGTACACACACTTCCCGCAGCCACAATAGAATTTTTACCAATTTGGCATCCTTTTCCTATTATTACCCTGGTTCCTATCCAAACATGATCTTCAATTTCAATATTCTGTGATAAATTCGTCCGCAATCTACATTCCGTATCGCACACAGGATGTCCATCTCCTGTTGATATATATATATTCGAAGATATCATGCAGTCTTTACCTATAGAGATCTTTGTTCCTTCTATCGCACAAATGTCTACGCCTTGGTTGTCGTAGTACCTTCTCCCATATCTATTACATTATCATTGTCCTCTATATAGAATCCTGTCCCCCGTAAAGAACATCCGTCCTCTATATGAACAATATTATTATTACCGGTTATAACTATCTGGCAATTACATATCCGCACATTTTTTCCAATGTAAATTTTATTTTCTTTGCCTTTCCCTTTTACTTTGATTCCTTCAATGCGTGTTCTTTCTCCAACCTCAACGTCTAAGCCTTTCTTCCAAAAACCATTACGTAAGAAATTGTATACATCATATATTATTCTATTGTTTTTTATTATCCTGTTCGTTTGCAGCATATTACCCTCTAAATTTATACCAAATCCTTCTAAACAGAACTTCCGCTTTATATTGTAAACTCTTCAAAGGTGAAGTAAGAACCATTTTCTTTTCAAAAATATAATCCGGCATCATATACTTTGGATGTTTTAACGGAAACTCTATCTCATACCGTTTCATATGAAAAAGTCGAGCTACTTCCTTAGGCAGCAATCGCAAATCGGAAGTGCCATGCGTTGTTTCTTCCCCAACTCCTATATTGGTAATCAGGTTATATTTCGGTACGATGTTGAGACGATTCTGCAAAAAGAGATCCATTCCACCTACAGTTTCATAATATGCTCTTCCACTGGCTCTGTGTTTTTCTGCTATATCAATATATGCTTTGTACTCATGTTTCGTTATTCTCTGGCATTTTAAATTTAGCAAGTCACGTTTGCTATCAAGCCAGGAATAATTCTCGTCCCACTGTTCTACCACTCTTTTCCAAGATGCCCACCCCCAGCAGCTTCCCTTGGTCGTAAATAAGTAACTATCTTCAAGGTACTCTGAAACTCCGGTATTGTTCATACCACATATCATATTGATGCGCTCGTCATCCTTGTATCTTTCCAAAAGTTCTTTGCAATAGGGGAAAAAGCTTTGGCTCGGAACATCATCATCCTCTAGGACGATTCCCATTTCCTCCTGTGCAAACATCCAACGCTGTGCTAAAAACTCAGATGGATCGCATCCCACATTTTCTTCCTGATACCATGTATGAATTTCACACTCCCAGTTCACTTCAGATACTATCTTCCTACATCTCTGTATTCCGTCTTTATCCTTTTCATTTCTTGGACCATCCTGATACAAATACAATTTTGAAGGACGTGCTTTCTTTACTTGTTCAAAAACTTTAGAAAATTTATCATCTCTGCAAAAGAAAATAAGCAAAACGGCAATGTCAATCTTGTATTTGTTCTCAGATTCATTTTTGTATGTATTCATATTTCTCCTTTTCATTCATCCATTTTCTTTTTCATCCTAGCGGGAACACCATATGCCAATGTTTCATCTAGAACATCTCTGGTCACCACACTTCCAATACCGATTTTGCTACCTTCACCCACTGTAATACGATTCAATACAGAACTATTTACTCCTATCCACGCATTATCTTTTATAACAGAGCTTCCACATAAAATGGCACCAGCAGTTATCACTGCATTATTGCCAATGAAGACATTGTGTCCTACATGAACCAAATTATCTATCATCGTACCTTTTCCAATACATAGTTCTCCTTCAAACAATGCATTACACACTGTAACATTATCACCAACATAAACTCCTTCATTTAGCAGTGTGCCGCCACAATGAATTATTTTTCTGTTTATACCTCCTATCCTTATTATCTGAAAACCTTCCGAGCCTATTGTTGTGTTACAGCCAATCACACAATTATCTCTAATTACTGTTCCCCTTCTGATTACTGTATTTGCGCCTATCTTTACGTTTTTTCCAATAATAACTCCCTTATCAACTACTGCGCTGGGATGAATCAATGAGTTTTCTCCTATTTTTGTAACAAAATCAAACTTTTCATAAAAATCTGTGCGATAATATAAAAAATCATGTATATCATAAAATGTCTTCTCAGGATCATCACAAATTATAACTGTTAAGTTTTTCTCATTGCATATCTCTTGATATGTATAAAGATCCTCTTTCCTAAGAGCGATCGCCACAACAGACTGATTTCTCCGAATATAGTCAATATAGGATTCACTTGTCGCATACGTTAATATTCTATTATGCTCACTCCTTCTATTGCATAAATTTAAACCATTTATTTCTACATTCTCTCCTATATATTGTAAACACAAAGCACTACAAATCTCTGCAATAAAAATATTTCGCTTCATCCTATATTCTCTCCTTTGTCCACCCACCATCCACATGGCAACGCTACATAGTGTGCATAAAATTCGTTTACGCCCGGCAGTTCATCCTGCTTGCCAAAAATAGAATATACATTATTATTTATATGTACTCCTGACGCATACCAACCTTTATTTCTAAAATTAATAATTGTTTTTCGTTTATCCCTCACCAAGGTACCAAACACCCAATAATTTGGAGTGATCTCATTACGGTTTATAACCTGAATATCATTTTCACATTCTAACTCTTTTATCCATATCCCAGCCTGCCTTCTTTGTCTCTTCAATATATTCTCCATGCAGTTCATTTGCTGTATTCCGATATATGCATTTACATTACTCATGGTTGCACTATGACCTGTTAAAGTAATGTCACATTCGGGTCGAATCTCTCCCAATTCATCTCGAAAAACGCTTCTGTCGATTCCACAATCTCTGACCATTTCTGCTTTTTTAATCATACCTTTGTCTCGAATTACTACCGCCCCACCATCAATTGTATTGGGAATTCTTACCGCATTAAAAGAAAAAATGGTGATATCTGCGCCACAATTTCCCACCATTTTCCCTTTATATATACTTCCAAATGCTTCTATTCCGTCGTCAATGACTGGTATTCCATAGTGCCTGCCAATCTCATTAATTTCATCAATATATCCCGGATATCCGCAGAAATGATTGTGAATAATTGCCTTTGTATTCTTGCTAATTTTTTTCTTGACGCTTTCCGGGCACAGTGTACCTGTAGTTGGATCAACATCTGCCCATTTCACATTTATCTCATGTGCCACAAATGGTTGCGTTGATGCTAGGCAAGCCATCGGAGATGCAATAATCTCATCCCCTGCTTTAATTTCTAAAAGCGATGTTGTTACAGCTATTGCCATATTAAAAGAGTTAGTCGCTAAAATATGCCCCTGCGAACAGCCTATAAAATTCTCTAATCTTTGTTCAAACTCTCTTGTATATTTTCCATACGCCAACTGCCCTGAATGAAGAATACTATCCAATTCCGGTAGCTCCGGCATATGCGGTTTATATAATGGAATCATCCTACCAACCCCTCTTAATCAAATCAACTATTCTCTCTCTGTCCTCATCGCTAACCCACCAACCACATGGAATATGTACAAATTCCGAATAGAACTGATCTAACGCAGGCAAATCGCATTTTGACTGTTGAAATACACTATGCGTATCGCTACGATGATGGAGTTGGGATGCTTCTATACCTGCATCTTTTAGCATCCGGCAAAAATCATCCCTGTTTTCAACTTTCAAGGTATACAGCCAATAGGACGGCTCTGTATTTTCATAATAGGGTATTAATGTTACGCCCGGAATGTTTTTCAAAGCACTATCATAGTATCTGCCATTTTCTATATGTCTTCCTATCACTTCATTAATATGCTTTAATTGCACCATTCCAATGGTTGCATTAACATTATTCATTCCATATTTAAATCCTGCTCTTTTAATATCATTATCAAGTCTTGATACCTTTTTATTTAAACCAAACCATCTAAGTTTTGCAGCTTCATCCATATCTTCATCATTTAAAAAGCTGATAGCTCCACCATCTACCGTGGTTAGGTGCTTTATTGCTTGAAATGAATAACAGGTAAATCTAGAATTAGATCCAACCATTTTCCCCTTATACTTACTTCCCAACGCATGTGCAGTATCCTCAATAATAGGAACATTAAACTCTTCTGATATTTTATTAAATTCATCCATGTTGCATACCATTCCCGCATAATGGACTAACATAATAGCTTTTGTTTTCTCTGTTATTTTCTTTCTCACTGACTCTGGATCTAATAAACCTGTTTTCACATCAACATCCGCCCAGACAACCTTTGCACCGGTCAAAGCAATCGTCGTATTTGTTGGTTCTGCCGTCATAGCTGTGCTGATAACTTCATCCCCGTTTCCTACATTTAGTAAACATAATGCAATATGTAGTGCAGCTGTTCCGGAATTTAACGCTAAGACTCTCTCATTGTCTATATAATTTCCAAATTTAGTTTCGAAATTCCCTACTGCCTCTCCCATGGCAATATAACCACTGTAAAGGATTTCCTCTAGTGCGGGCATCATCTCTTCTTTGGGTGCAATATAAGGTTTAACAAGCGACAGCATAATATTATATCCTCCTAATCCGTTGTATCGTTCTATAGGCATTATGATTCATTCGGTATAATGTGAATCCCTTTCCTAACTGTTTTTTTACAGGTTTCCATATACCGTATTGCTTTGCATATTCCATATATTCATTGAGGCCTTCTTGAATTCTATGTTTTTCTTGTCTCCATACCTCTTGTTCACAACATGCAACCATTCCTAAGTATGCTTGGATATTTTTTATCAAAATATATTTTTTTAAAGTATTAGGTTGATTTTTTATATAATTCCATAAAAAATCATGTACCTGTGTGATTTCATATATGCGTTCTTTGGAATATTCACTCCTTGACACACTATTGTTTCTGACATATATGTGGTATAAAACATCTCCAATACTAATCAAAGAATCTGCTTTTCCCATCAGTTGGAGTATCACCATCTCATCAATACCAATATTTCTCCCTTTAATATCAACCTTATCAAACAAATTTCTTTTAAAAATACGACAAGCCAAGGAGGGCATACGATATTCAGAAAAGAAATGCGTTAATACTTCTTCCCTTCCTATAACCTCTTCTTCCGGAAAATTAATATATCCTATCGTTTTCAAATATTCATCTTCCTGAACCATGCCAAATTGAATAATATCATATTGTCTGATTTGGTACGGATGTAATATGCTGAGCATCCTGCTGTCCACATAATCATCACTGTCTACAAATGCAATATACTCTCCACTTACCAATGTCAGTCCATCTCTCACTGCGCCCGCAATTCCCTCATTGCATTTATGAATCACCTGAATTCTAGAATCTTTTTCAGCATATCTGTCTAAGATTGTTGCTGATGCATCACTTGATCCATCATCTACTGCAATAATTTCCCAATCTTCTGTATCCTGAGCTAATATACTATCAATACATCTGACAATATATTTTTCCATGTTATATACCGGAATAATAAAACTAATCATCACTACCCTCGCTATTGCAAATTCATATGCTATTTCCCTATCCAAAATGGTTCATACGGATACGCCATTGCGACCATGTCCGTTCGTAAAAAATACAATCCTATAATACATGCCAAAATGCCTATCGACCCTACACAATATTTCATGCCTTGCTTTTCCTTGAGATTCATATTAAGCAAGAAATTGGGAAGTAGTACAATTAGGACTGACATGAAATACCATGTTACTCTTCCCGCAAGATTATTCATACCTGCAAAAGCCTGCGTCGCACAAGCCAACCAAAATATATTTGTAAATCCTCTTGTCTCAATATCATCTTCCTTACAAAAAAGAACAATCATAACATATATCATTGTTAAAAGCAGAAACAAATTGACTGTATGACTCTTAACAATTTCAGGATTCTCTGCCAATAACCCTGCCAGCAAATAAAACAATGGCTCTTTTAGTGCATAAATTGCTATTAACGCTCCTAGCCCACCATATACCGCACTCTTTCGGTTAAGTCGAAAATGATATACCGGATACACTACCAGCGCCACGATCGCTGTCGAATGGAAAGAACATGCTATAATAATCGTGCTTAAGAAAGCTAACACTTTTCTTTCTTTCACAAACTCAAAAGAAATCATTACAAGTCCTATGGCAATTCCTTGTCGAATTGCCGAGAAATTCACAGTTCCAAAAAAAGGCATAGCTATATATAGCAGAATAGACAACCACATATTTTTAGAATTTCTATAGACAAAATATCCCACAGGAATAATCGCCATAATAGCACACCCGAATAAAAGAATCTGCTTATTATGACAAATACTTCCTAAAAATTTACAGAAGAGTACGAATCCAATTTCAAAATTAGCATATTTTCTTTTCCCAAAATTTCGCAATATTTCTAAGACACTATCTTCGTTTATCTTCTCATAATAATAAAAATATCCTGTTCCTAAAGAATTATACAAATCAAGCCCATTGCGTTCTGATCGCAATCCCACGACTAAAACCAGTAACCCAAATGCTATAATTGTTAACAGGATCTTCTGTTTTTTCCATTTTTTCTCTCTTGTATAATAAAATGTAGCATTCGAATAATAAAATAAATACCGAGATAACATTATCGCAGATATTGTAATTATAATATAATATATTATATATATTCCCATACCGACTCGTTCTAACCTACCCGCTTTTTCAATTCATCGATGTCATAAAAGAATTTGCCATACTCCTCCAACCAATCTTTTCCTTTATTCCACCATTTAAGATTCTGGAGCCATTTTATGTCTTCTTCGCCAAAACGATATCGAATCAGTTTAGCCGGCACTCCACCCACAATTGCATATGGTGGTACATCTTTTGTCACAACTGCATATGCTCCGATAATTGCTCCATCCCCTATGGTCACTCCGCATTTAAGCTTGACACCCTTGCCAATCCACACATCATTCCCAATGACGCAATATCTTTTATTCTCTGCATCCGCATAAGGTACAATTTCACTTTGACCAAAATAATGTTCTTCATTTGTATAGCATACGCTATATCCGTCTTTAAAACAAAATGCATTATGCGTAGAAACAAAATCCCGTGACGGATGGTTTCCAAATATGATACTGACATCTGCTGCAATACTGCTGTAACGTCCTATATATGTGTTTGACAGTTTTGTATTCGTACCTATATAGGAGGCGTACCCCATAAAACACCCCGGGCAGGCGCTACCCTTATATGTAACATTTCTTCCTTCGAAAAATGTATTTTTATCAATACCTGTTTGTCTGCAAATACTACTGCCTTCTTTATTAGCCTTACGTATTATTTTTCTTGTATTAACAAAATTACATATTCTTTTTAGCACAATTCATACCCTCTCATAGCTTCCGTTTCTTTTTTACAATTTCTACAATAAACCGGCGTTCTTCACCAGCTGTTATCGACATCACCGCAAAATACAATACAGAAACAATAATCGCTTTAATAATAACACCTTTCCATCCGCTTATCAATATAATATGGTTGCATACAAAATACCCTATTGCCGTCGCTAATGCCATCGGCAAAATTAATTTTCCATAGCACTTCCTAATGAATTTCCGCATATCTAACTGCATTTTTACGCTATATAAAATATTGTTATATATGAAAAGAGTCATATATGCAAGCGCAATTGCGGCTGCTGCCCCTACCGCTCCAAATTTTGCGCTCAGCGGGAAGGAAGTCAGCACACATATTGCTGCCATAAGAACATATCCGCCTGCCTGTTGTTTTACAAGATTGCTCGCTATTGCAGCTGTATTGGCAACTTGTTCTGAAAAAATAAGTATATCAGGAATCATAACAAGCAGAGCACATGGCCATGCCATTTTGTACGCTTCTCCCATCCAGGCACACATAAATTCTTCCCCAACACAAACAAACCCAATGTAAATCCATCCCAGTAGTAATACCTGAAATTTTCCGACTTTTAACAGCAGTTGATACAATTGCTCTTTGTCACCTGATACAATATATTGGGTGATTCGCATAACAAAAAAACCATTAATTGCAGATGCTATTGTAGCAAAGTAACCTTCTATACTGGTTGCCGGAGCAAATACAGCTATGTCACTACTGGTAGCCACAATTCCTAATATAGTAGGTGCCAAATTGAAAATACATCTCTGCGCTAATGATTGCACAGCTATCCACACCGTAAATATTGCTACTTCTTTAAACATTTTCATATTGGCAGAAACAAGTTTTACTCTTAACGGTGTGCCTTTTTTTACTATACAATACTTTGCAATGATTACAAGTAGTGCAGATATAACATTCGCCAATACCACATATATAACATCTGCCCGATATAATAAAGCTACCACTACCATAACTATACTGAGAACTTTTTGAATCAATTCACAAACTTTTGTCTCTATTAGTTTTTCATACGCATACATTATCCCGGATAACGGCATAAACGGAAATGATACTACTGCATAAGATGCAACAATAATATATAAATACTTAAATGTTCTTATTTCGTCTGCAGTAAGTCCCCTGTATATTGTTCCTATGAAAAAGTATAGAATTGTCAAAATGGTCAGAATTGCAATATCTAACACTATATATACTTTTATTACCGTAGAAATAAATTGTATTTCTTTTTCCCTGTTTCCTTCAGCTCTGTATTGTGCAATAAATTTTGATACAGCGGAACTCAATCCAAAGTCAATTACAAATATATTAATAAAAGAGTTTGCCAACGTATACATTGCATAATTGGATTCTCCTATTACAGAGACCATCCACGGCATATACAAAAGTGTTGCAGCAATGTTAAGTGCCAGCGCCAAATACGATATAATTGCTCCCAATTTTATTTGTTTCGTAGATTTTTCCATACTTTACACCACCAATATAAAAAGTTTGTATTTAAGATGTACTCCCCCCTGTTTTAAAATATCTTTTTTATACTTCTTAACGAAAGCATGCATTTTCTTAAATTCCGCGGTATTCTTCTTTTTTTCGTGCAGCAATGCCTTCATTGCGCTGCATGAAAAAGAAGTCGCCTTACATAACAACAAATCACAATATTGTGGATATTTTTCCAATGCTTCACAGTATCTGCTTTGAAATTCTTCTGCTCTTTCATACGCATTAATATAAGTTCGTGCATATACCTTGGATGTATTATTCTCCCTTATTGTATAAAAAAATAATTTTTCATTTGTTGATACTTCGCGCTTGATTCTTGGTAGTATTTCCCTCATAAAACGCATATCCTCGATTGTTTTGCTATAAGGGAAACGCGTAATTCCTATAACTTCTCTACGAAATAATCGGTCTGTAACATGTCCGCCCCAAATGTCTTGATATAGAAGATCAAAAAATTGGGGTGCTTCGGTTACTCTTATTTGTGCTTTCTCCTTGTCGACAGTCTCCTCTATTACCCCCTGCATATCATCACATCTTCCTACATCGGCCTGGTATTGCACCATCAATTGATGTAGACGTTCATACATCGTAGGAAATATCCAATCATCATTATCCACAAACCCTATATATTCACCTGTAGCATATTCCAAGGCATAATTTCTAGCACTGGCTTGTCCTCCATTTTCTTTATGGAACACTTTTATCCGCGTATCTTTCTCTGCATATCTGTTACATATTGCCAGGGAATCATCGCTGCTTCCGTCATCAACCAATAGTATTTCCAGATTTTTATAAGTTTGATCTATTATACTCTCTACACATCTTCCAAGGTAATCATGAGCATTCCAAACGGGCACTATAACGCTTATTTTATCCATTCTTTTCCTCCACTAGTTCCTCATATATTCGCACATATTCCCTAACCATTCTTTCTCCCGAATATACGTTTTCTGCTGATTTTGCCACTTCTTTTCTCTCTATCTTTTGAGAGAGCATATGAAGAACTGCTTTTTTAAGAGCCACAATATCTCCCTGCTCCACAAATTCACTATATTCCGGCAGTGCAATGCTTTCCGGTCCTCCTGCTTGGAATCCTACCACTGGAGTGCCGCAGCACAGACTCTCTGCTACCACCATGGAAAAAGTTTCTCTTTTGCTTGTCAGTATCGTCAGGTTTGCCATAGAATAATACTGTGCCAATGTGTCCTGATTATCAAGACGTCCCAACATCACCATGTTGGATGGAATATGAATGGTTTTATCATAATATCCGGCTACTAAAATACATACATTTTCCTTTTTCAGTTGTTCTGCAAGTTTTAGTACATAATGGCCGCCCTTTAAATCATTTTCCTTCTCCGTTAATGTTGTTGTAACATACAATATCGTCTTTTTAGAAGAATCATGTTGTTGTCGTAACGTCTCAACCAGCCGTGGGTAAAATACGGATGTATCCAAGCCGTTCATAACAACACATTGTTTCTTATCATTTAAAAAAGGGGACTGCATGGCGCGCATCTTTAGCCAAGGAGACACGGAAACTACGATAAGGTTTTTTTGAAATCCCCGAAAGGCTCTGTTCATTTTTTTCCAAGAACTATGTGTTCCGTCGATTCCAAAAGATCCCAGGTCAGTTTTTAATTGAGGACATTTTCCACAACCTGTTTTCCACCGTTCGCATTCTCTGGCATGCCCACAATTAGCTGTATACATAAATTCCGCATGTAAGGTCAGCACTGTTTTAATATGATTTTTTTTCAACCAGCCAAGGAGTTTGAAAATATTCACAAAATATCCATTGATACATTGCAGATGTACTACATCCGGTTTTTCGCGTTTTATAATAGCAATCAGCTTATCGGTAGACAAGAAACAGCCTCCATATAACTGTCCTCGCAATTTAGCATAAAAATGATTGATTTTTGAATAGAGTTCACCGCAAGTCTTATAGACTCCGATCTGCTCAGTGCTTTCTCCTCTTCCATAACATACAATAGAATCAATCCCATTTTTCTGTAATCCGGAATGTATTTCTGCTGTAATCTTTCCGGTGCTGCCTACTCCATATACACAGTTAACTTGTAAAACCTTCATTTTAACCCCTAACTAAGGCTCTGCATTAGCGCAGAATTTCCTGTCATATACTTTTCTCTAACATATCCTGCTTTTGCAACAACCGCTTTTCTGGCATCTTCATCCTGAAGTGCTTGAAGCAACACTTGTTTTAAATCTTTTTGATCATTTACAATAAAAGCACACTCCGTTTCACGTAGGAAAACAGTCTCTGCAAGTGATGCATTAGCATATACAAAAAAAGGCGTTCCACTGCAAACAGAATCTGCAATTTTTGTAGAAAATGCATATTTAAGATCACGTGTAACAATCGGGTCATTCAGTTCTACATGCACTAATAAATTACTGTTATGAATCACCTTCACAACTTCCTCGTAAGGTATCAGTCCATAATACCTGATTCCTATGCATTCCCGCATCTCGCTGACTACGGTTTCATCCGGTGCCATTCCATATACATCCAAATGTAAACGTTCATCAATTTCTTGAAGTGCCTGTGCAACTTCTATCAATGCCTTATGTCTTCCCAATCCAAGATTTCCCAAATAAGCAATTTGCATATCCTGATATGGTACTACTTTCGTATTGACTACATAATCTATGGAAGAGCTGTTCATGATACATTGACACGGATAACCATACATTCGCTGATAATCATCTCTTAACAAAGTATTATTAAAAAATCCGCATTTTATATACCCGGCAATATCTCTATAAGCTTTGGATAACCACAAATAATACAAACGATACATGATAGATGGTCTATTAGTAAAGTAATTGAAGTCCATAAAGTTATATCCTTCGGTAGTATATATTACAATAGGAATTTTATATTTATTTGCAACCTGCATCGCTAATCTAATCAGAAAAGTATTGTTTGCTATAAACAAAAAAACAACCTGTGGTTCAAAATCCTCCAGCCATTTCCAAAAAAAATCTCTGTTCCACTCAGATAGTTTCCATGCACACTCTCTGGCAAATGCCTTAAAAGGGGTCTTATGAGGCAGTTTTTCAACCGCTTTCTGCTGAGTCCTCTCCACCTTGCTGTCCTTAGTGTCTTCTTTTTCCGTAACTTTTCCATTCGTCCCCGCGAAAGGGAAAACTGCCTTCAAAGCATCCTGATCACTAATTTGATAATAACGGCCGCATATCTGAAAGTCAGGATTCCCATATACAAAAAATTGTGCAAGCTTTTCTTTATTTGCTCCGGAGAACAAGTTTTCCAATGTTCTTCCATTTGCTCCTTCTTTTGAGAAGCATGCATTAGCTATCACTAAAGTTCTTTTCACTCTTTATTCCTCTCAGTATCGCGCAAAATGCTTCTTGAAAACTGCAGTTTTCCCTATAACGATGATATTTTGTAAACACAAAATACATGGCATAAATAAAAGCCCATGCTGTTCCCATGTAATATGATGTCACTTTACCTCGTTTAAAAAAATAGTCTTTTGTAAATCCTTCAAACCAGGTAGATTCACCACTATTCAAAGTTGCAACGTAGTCCGGATAATAATATATTTTCAATCCGGCTTTATAGGCATCCCACAAAAATTTATTTTCCTCTCCTCCGCCATTCGGAGTTCCTGCACCCAAATTGATATCAAAACATATCCCTGTGCGTTTGATTGCATCTCTTTTGCAGGCAATTTGCAATGACGATACTTTCAAGGTTTCTAAAAGATGCAATTTATGAATTTCTTTCTTCAGACCTTTCTCGTAGTTGCGTAAATCAAATGCAATAATATCCGCATCCAGTTCTTGAAACGCTGTCAACACCACTTTTTCGATATCGTCCACGAATTCTTCATCATTATCTGCAAACAGAACAATATCCGCATTTGAATTTTCCAATGCCAGATTTCGGCTTCTCGATAACCCTCTCTGCTTATTACATATCATCCTGTGATGTCTTCCATCCCTTATTTCTTCATAAGCTGCCTCTTCATCACACTGGTTTATCATCAATACATCGGTGGTAATATTGGATTGTTTCACAAGTGAAAAGTCCTTTTGATACATACAACTCATCAATATCTCAAAGGACAATTTATCATTTGCCATAAAATTACAACCTCCAGTATCGATATCCTTGTGCTCTGGCTTCTTTCAGATTCTTAATTCCTTTGACATCAATCAATACTCTTTCTTTTGTCGGAACCTCTTCTTTATACATTTTGCCAATCTGCTCCCAGGTAAGCTTCACAAATTCATCGTGTGAAACAGCTAATATAAGACAGTCTGCATCCGAGACCTTTGTCATCTCTGTAAGAATGATACCATATTCTTTTTCTGCTTCTTTAGGATTTGCCCAAGGATCGACCACAATTGGCGTAATATCATATTCGTTAAGTCTTTTAATAATGTCATCTACTTTACTATTTCTAATATCCGGACAATTTTCCTTAAATGTCATTCCCATAATTACAATTTTGCATTCTTTTGGTGCTTTTCCAGCCAGAACCAATTGTTTAATGGTCGCATCTGCAACGAAGCTGCCCATGCCATCATTCACTTTACGGCCGGATAAGATTATCTGACTATGGTAGCCTAATTTTTCTGCCTCATACGTAAAATAATATGGATCTACACCAATGCAATGTCCGCCCACGAGTCCGGGCCGAAAACCAAGCGCATTCCATTTGGTGTTCATTCCGTCAACTACTTCATTGGTATCAATTCCCATACGGTCAAATACCATTGCCAACTCATTCATAAATGCAATATTAATGTCTCGCTGGCTGTTTTCCACCACTTTAATTGCTTCTGCTGTTTTAATAGTAGATACAGGATACGTTCCGACTTCAATCACAAGATCATAGACATTTTTGATTTCTGTCAATGTTTGTTCGTCCATGCCAGATACAATTTTACGAATATTTTCCAGACGATGCACTTTATCCCCTGGGTTAATGCGTTCAGGAGAATAACCTATCTTAAAGTCCACACCGCATTTCAATCCTGATTCTTGTTCAAGAATAGGCACACACACATCCTCTGTCACCCCCGGATATACGGTAGATTCAAAAACAACTATAGAACCCTTGGTCAGATTTCTTCCCAGAATTCTAGATGCTCCTTCTACAGGCGACAAATCTGGGGTATGATCTTGGTTTACCGGAGTAGGCACTGCAACGATATGGAATTTTGCTTTTTGTAGTTCAGTTTCATCGGCCGTAAAATGCACTGATGTTTTCTTAATTGCGTCATCCCCCACTTCATGTGTCGGATCAATTCCTGCCTTATATAAATCGATTTTTGCTGCATTAAGATCAAAACCGATAACATTAACTTTTTTGGCAAAAGCAACTGCAATAGGCATTCCAACATACCCTAATCCAACTAAAGAAATGCTCTCTTCTTTGTTAACTATTTTCTCAAATAATGTTTTCATTGTCATTTTCCACCTTTTTTCTATAGGTTATTTTTTTCAGAACACCCCAAAACAAATTATTCACTGTCAGTAGTGCTGAGGCACATTTCCCTTTTCCGAGTGCTTTTCTGTACATGATATAATGATATTTTATCAATTTCCATTTACTTCCACTGGAAACGGAATGATCATGCTTATAATAATATGACAAGCAAAGAGGTAGTCTGTAGCATGGCGTTTTTTCAATAATTTGAAACCACATCGCATAATCATTGTTCTTCTTCAAATCTGCTATTTGAACTAATCCAACATATTCTCGGTCGTACATTACCGTAATCGTGGAAAAATAGCAATAATTATACAATTTTCTTTTTGTCACAACATTCGGACCTGTATTAATGTATGGTTTCCACTCTCCATTCAATCGAATCCTATAATCCGTATAACAAAACTTATAGCCATTTTGAATCATGAATTTCAATTGTTGTTCCAGCTTTTCAGGGAGCCACATGTCATCTGCATCCAAAAAGGCCACCCATTTTCCGCTCGCTTCTCTAAGTGCATAATTTCTGGAAATAGCAGCACCGCTATTTCTCTCATTTTGCAACACTTTTATCCGCGTATCACCCATGAACGCTTTAATTTTGTCCACGGTATCGTCTGTAGAACAGTCATCTACAATTAACAACTCCCAGTTTGTATAGGTTTGTGCTTGTACGCTTCTGATAGACTCATCAATATAATCTCCGACATTGTAGGCCGGCATCACAATTGAAACTAATTCCTGCACGCTATTTTCTTCCTTTCCAAGCATTCCGGTTCAATTCTTCCATATAGAGTACCGAAACAATGTTGTGCATCAATCCATTGCATTCAAAATTTTTCAATATTTTTCTAAATGGATATAATATTTTTACCGCTATTGCAACAATCGGTCTATATGTCACGTTTAAAATACAATAAGCCTTACGAAAGCCAAAATATTTTTCCAAATAATTTTGAAAGTCCGTCTCATGCGCAATATTCCTTTCTCCGTCACATAGATAAAACTCTCTGCAGAGCTTATCATTAAATTCGTCGAGAATTCCGTTCACCATTGCAGCATTTATGCCTCTTTTTTCACAAGAGGGATTTGTCTTCAATACATTAAACGACACATAATTTTCGTGTATCGTTAATAGTGCATATCCACATAGTTTTCCATCTTTCCGATCAAATCCGCCATATATACATTTCGTCTTCCATTCATCATAGATATTTCTTTTGAATTTGCTCTCATCAAACGCCGGGCGATAGCGTAAAGGATATCCGTTGAGAGCCTCCTTATAAACACTGCAAATTTCATCTGCATATTTTACCGGATCAATCTTTTTCACATCAAAGTTCTTAATTCCTTTGGTGATTTCATATCTTCTTTTAGCTTTTAATTCCGAAATATCAAATCTGCTATCCTTGATTACATACCACCAGTTAGTGTCATATCCACAGTCATATTCAGAAGTCCAACGAGCCAATAGCGGCTTGCAATCTTTCATTTTCCAAAACCCACCATTTTTAATTGGCTCTAGATTGGCAACTTCATGCGGTGCTACAGAAGGAATCATTGCATGATTATAGTAATACCATCCTGCTATTTCCATCACAGTTCTCCTCGTATAATTTTTTGCGCTTCTTTTTGTCTAAAATCATACGTCTCCTGATCCACTTTTTGAGTTCTCAAAAGATAATCTCCATAATCTTCTGCCGTTTCCATCCCATCTGTCGCTATATCGGATCTTTTAAAAACCTTAACGAATGTTTGGATAATGATTTTTATATCTCTCTTTAGCGTAATTCCTTCATCAATATATTTCAAATCCCATTTTAATTTTTCTTCCCACGAAATATTATTTCTGCCATTTATCTGGGCCAATCCAGTCAAACCCTGACGAACGCTGTGCCTACGTCGTTGATTTGCATCCATGAATACCATGTCTCGAACAAGTTGAGGACGAGGTCCTACAATTGACAGATCCCCTTTCACAATATTCCACAGTTCCGGCAATTCATCCAAACTGGTGCTTCTCAATATCTTGCCATAATAATTCAATCGCTGATCGTCAGGAAGTAATTGGCCTTCTGAATCTCGTTTGTTCGACATTGTGCGAAACTTAACCATCTTAAATATTTTTTCATTCTTTCCCGGCCTTAGTTGTGTAAAAAAGGGGTTTCCTCCCATTGCTATTGTTCCTGTCACAATTAATATTGCAAAAACAGGAGACAGAATAATCAACGCCACCAGTGACAATATAAAATCAAGAACTCTTTTAATACAAGTCGCATATATACCTTGCTTTTTCACATTTACCTCTATTCAAAACATCTTTTAACAATATCAATAATTTTATCCTGCTGTTCTCGAGTCATTTTATTATCAGATGGCAAGCACAATCCTCTTTGGAAAATATCCATGCCTACATCCAGCGGTTTGCCATCTTTTCCTCTTTCACCACCATTTATATAGGCATTAGTCTTTGCCCTTCCATTTCCCTCTCTGGTTACAAATGGATGATTACGATATACCGGCTGCATATGCATAGGTTTCCATATCGGTCTGCCTTCTGCATTATATTGAAGCAATGTCTCCAGTATTTCTGTCGGACATGTCTTTCCGGGTTCACTAATATAAAGTGCCTCTTTTTCGCCACGAACCTGTCTACACATAGCCTCTTCATTAATCAAGAGGCATGAAAGCCAGAAATTAGGTTCCGACACTTCTTTCGCATAGGGATTCATAGACACTGGCAAATCTTTAAAAGCATCATGATATCTCTCATATATTTCTTTTTTCTGTGCAATATGTTCTTCCAGATAAGGATACTGTCCGCGCACTATTCCGGCAATTACATTACTCATGCGATAATTGTATCCGATTTCTTCATGTTGATACCAAGGTGCATTCTCTCTAGCCTGCGTAGACCATTTGCGAACCTTATCTGCTGCCTCTGCATTGTCTGTGAGCAACATTCCTCCGGAAGAACCTGTAATAATCTTATTTCCGTTAAATGATATCGCACTATATTTTCCAAAAGATCCCGTCTGTTTTCCACGATAGGTTGCTCCAAGAGATTCTGCTGCATCTTCTATCATAATTGCGCCATGTCTATTACAGATTTCCAGCAATTCATCGATTTTTCCTGGGGTTCCGTATAAATGGGCAGTCACTACCACTTTTGTATCCGGATATATTCGAAATGCCTGCTCTAAAGCCACAGGATCCATATTCCATGTGTCATACTCAGTGTCAATAAAAACAGGAATACCTTTTTCGTATACGATAGGATTCACTGTAGCGCCAAATGTCATATCAGTGCAAAACACCTTGTCCCCGGGTTTTACTCCGGCAAGTTTAATTGCCATATGAAGTGCTGCTGTTCCACAGGATAGTGCCACTGCATATTTACATCCTATCTTTTCGCATGAAAGGCGTTCTGCTTCGTTAATATTCTCGCCTACTGTCGACATCCAATTTGTCTCATACGCTTCTGTAACATATTTTAATTCCAAGCCATGCATGGTTGGTGAACTAAGCCACACTTTTTTATCAAACGGAACCATTGACAATCATCCTCTTTCCTTTGAATACTATGATTCAATATGATTTTCTCTTTTAATTTTGTTCTATACTACTTTTCAATCTGATACGTCGGTACGATCTCCTTAATATCCTCACGGATCCGATCCGTCTCCGCATAGGCATCCTGATAGATCTTGTCCAGTTGCTTTTTAAACACTTCATCATCGAATTCGATGGGTTTGCCGATGTAGATCATCTTATTGGCAGTCTTCTTCAGTCCCTCTTCGCTCATGAGGAGTTCCTCATACATCTTCTCTCCGGGACGCAGTCCGGTGAATTTGATCTCGATATCCTCTCCCGGCTTATATCCGGACAGCTTGATCAGGTTCGTCGCCAGATCTACGATCTTCACCGGTTCTCCCATATCCAGGACGAAGATCTCTCCGCCTCTGGCATAGGCTCCCGCCTGCAGTACCAGCGATACCGCTTCCGGTATGGTCATGAAATAGCGGATGATATTAGGGTCTGTCACCGTGACAGGGCCGCCTTCCGCGATCTGCTTCTTGAACAGGGGAATGACGCTGCCATTACTGCCGAGTACATTACCGAATCTGACTGCTACGAAGTTCGTCTGCGACTGTCGGTTCATCATCTGGATCACCATCTCGCACATTCTCTTGGAGGCACCCATGACATTGGTGGGATTCACCGCTTTATCTGTGGAGATCAGCACGAACTTCTCCACACCGTATTTATCTGCTGCCTGTGCGGTACGATAGGTACCGAAGACGTTGTTCTTGATCGCCTCATTGGGGCTGACTTCCATGAGGGGCACATGCTTATGGGCTGCCGCATGGTAGACGATGTTCGGACGATATCTGCGGAAGATATCTTCGATACGTTCCGTATTGCGTACAGAAGCGATCAACACGACCAGATCCAGTGTCGGATACTTACGGATCAGCTCCTGCTGGATTGCATAGGCATTGTTCTCATAGATATCGACGATGATCAACTGTTCCGGCTGATGACCGGCGATCTGCCGGCACAGCTCGCTGCCGATGGACCCGCCGCCACCGGTGACTAATACGACCTTATCCTTCACATAGTTCAGGACTTCTTCCGTATTGATCTCTATCGGATCTCTTCCTAAGAGGTCTTCGATCTCCACCTCTTTTAATTTTGCCACGGAGACATCTCCGTTGAGTAACTGATACATGCCCGGAAGGGTACGCATTTTACATCCGGTCTCTTTACAGATATCCAGAATCTCCTTCTTCACATGCGTATTAGCAGAGGGAATGGCGAAGATGATCTCGTCCACATTGTACTGTCCTACGGCATCTGCGATCTTGTCTCTGCCACCGACGATAGGCACGCCACGCAGGAATTTTCCATGGCATCCCTGATTATCATCGATAATGCATTTAGGATTTAGATTCAAGTATCGACTGGTCTCAATTTCTTTTAAGATAGCATTTGCCGCTGCACCCGCGCCGATGAGCATGACATTGCTGCCGTCCTTCTTCGTCCTGAGTTCCGTCCGCTTGGAATTGATCAAACGCAGGATCCGGTAGCTGAAGCGGATAGCACATGTCATTCCGAACAGCAGAAACCAATATAGGACATAATAGCTACGCGGCATCTTCTGGTGCAGGATATGGCACAGGATCATCTGTGCTATGCTTGCACAGGTGGTAGCAAATACGATATTTAGCAATTCTGTCGCACTGGCATAGCGCCATACACTTTTGTACAGCTTCCACAATGCGAAGAAGACCAATGTCAGTATGATATTGTAGACAATAATATTTTCAAATTTGATCAGGTATTCCTGAGGGATTCCCTCAAAGCTGAAATCAAAGCGGATATATAATGCGGCAAAGGATGCCACAACGATAGACATGATATCTAATAAGATCAACGCGATAATTCTGTTGATAGGTATTTTCAAAAAGTTCTGTTTCATCTTCTTACTTCCCTCTCGGCACACATAAAAATACTCACAAGTCATTTTATTGTACCACGCAGGGAAGTAAAAAGCAATTTTCACATAAGAATCCACAAAAAAATTAAGAAATCCTCACTGCAGCCCGGGAGTTTGACACTTCTTTTTTTAACATTTTAATGCAAATCCTTTATTTAAGCCATCTATGGCTTATTTTTTGTCAAATTTTATGTTTTTATAGTGCTACTTTGTACGCTTTGCGTATAATAAAGAAAATGAAATTTATTTATAGGAGAAAAGTGTTATGTATGTATCTATCACTGGAAATAAAGGTAATCAGGATGTTTATATCAAGCAGTCCTACCGCAAGGAAAACAGTAAAACTTCTTCCAGCATCTACAAAAAACTCGGGAAATACAATGATCTTCTGGCACAGTTCTCCGGAGACGAAACTGCCATGATGGACTGGGCGAAAAAAGAAGCGGAAAAAGAAACTCTGCTCTACAACCAGCGCAGGGAAAAAGTTACGGTTTCCTTTTCCCCGCTTGCCCGTATCCCACTGGACGAAGAGCGTCTCTTCAATGTCGGCTATCTGTTCCTGCAGCAGCTCTGCACCGATCTGCGGCTCGACAACATCTGCAGAAATATCCGTAACCATCACAGGTTTACTTACGATTCCCATGCTATCCTTACGGATCTGATCTATGCCAGGATCCTTTCCCCTTCCAGCAAGCTCAGCAGCTTCTCTTACTGCCAGTCCCTGCTGGAACCGCCGAAGTATTCCCTGCAGAATCTTTACCGTTCCCTTTCCGTTCTTGCAGAAGAATCGGATTACATTCAGGAAGAGCTTTACCAGAACTCCAACTTTGTCCATCCGCGTAACTCAAAAATTCTTTACTACGACTGCACCAACTATTATTTTGAGATTGAAGCGGAAGATGGCATGAAAAAGTATGGCAAAAGCAAGGAACACAGACCCAATCCCATCGTGACCATGGGGCTTTTCATGGATGCAGACGGCATCCCCCTTTCCTTTGACCTGTATCCCGGAAACCAGAACGAACAGCTTACCCTGAAGCCTCTGGAGACGAAAGTGATCCGGGATTTTAACTGCAGCGAGTTTATCTTCTGCTCCGATGCCGGGCTTGGCAGTAAGGGCAACCGCTTTTTTAACAGCTTTGGAAACAGGTCTTATGTGATCACGTATTCCCTGAAAAAAATGAAAAAGGAAGAACGTGAGCTGGCGCTCCTGCCGACACAGTTCAGGGTTCCGGGGTCAGATAAGTTCATAGACATTTCCACGCTGGATGAAACCGACCCCGAAGTATATAACACCGTTTATTACAAAGAATACCCCATTGTCACGGGAGATATGGACGAAACTGTTATCATCACATACTCCCCGAAATACAAAGCATACCAGCAGAGGATCCGGGCTGGTCAGATCGAACGTGCCATCAGGATCATGCAGTCCCCGGATAAAGCCAGGAAAGGAAAAAATCCTAACGATCCTTCCCGTTTCATTCAGAAAACAGCAGTTACCGGTGACGGAGAGATCGCACAGAAACAGATTTTTCAGCTGGATGAAGAGCGTATCCGGGAAGAAGCCATGTATGACGGTTTCTATGCAGTGGTAACGAACCTGGAAGGAGATATCCGTGAAGTCATCAACATCAACAGACGCCGCTGGGAGATCAAAGAAAACTTCCGGATCATGAAAACAGAATTCGAAGCAAGAACTGTTTTTGTAAGACGGGAAGACAGCATAAAAGCACATTTCCTGACCTGTTACATCAGTCTTCTGGTGTACCGACTGCTGGAAAAAAAGCTTTTAGAAGAATTCACCTGCAGCGAAATTTTGAAGACACTCTGGGAAATGAATATGACCCTGCTGTCCAAAGACAGCGGCTACATTCCTTCCTACAAACGCACGAAACTGACAGATGCCCTGCACACAGCCTTCGGTTTCCGAACAGATTATGAATTCATCTCGAAGGCAGATATGCGGACAATCATCAAAGAAACAAAACAGAAAAAATAGCACAATTTACAAAATAGTACAATATCGATGCAAAAGCCAAAACAGCCACACCCCTGATAAACACCGGGGTTATGGCTGTTTTGGGCTTTATAAAGTGTCGAAGATGGGATTATATTCCCAGCAAATATCATGTGCAAGTAAATTTAAATATAAAGCTATAAATTCTTAAGAAAACAACGGATTTACATATCAAATAGACAAACCCGATACAACTATTCATACTTGATGA
>OLIX01000444.1_pt1 | contig 43928 bp, 39 predicted proteins | sample 1601331 | NCBI WGS metagenome assembly OLIX01 (sample SAMEA2452120, study PRJEB22498) | human gut metagenome | biome: human feces; feature: human gut; material: feces | place: Australia | collected 2012 | reverse complement strand
ATGATTGACCTGGCAAATTATTAAAATCGCGACCATTTTTATTTGTTATTTTAATACCTTTTTTGATTACCCTAACTGTTTCAATCCAAACTTTATGCACTTCTTCTATGTCATTTACAGGCATGTTCCAAAATTTAACGTTGTCTAAATATAATTCGTTATTCTTGTCAAACTTAAAAATGATAAACATAAATTTAGTTGATGAAAAGAGGTTATACATAAATGAGTCTTCCCAATTTTCTTTGATAATATCAGTAAATTTAAAGGTTGGAAAAGACATGCTTTCTTTTATACTCTTTCCGCTACTTTCAATACGTATGGTTTTAGGTACAATATTTGCCTTTTGGAATTCTTCAGTTGTTGCGATATTTCCCTTTATACCTAAAATAGAAGCAATAATTCTTTCATTAACATTTTTCATCGAAGGATTAAGATTAAATTCTTTGATTAATTCGCGTTGTGATTTACCAAAATAAGGCTTAATTTTGTTGATAATACAATTTTCAAAGCCTTGTTCTTCAAGTTGTGTTTTATTATTAATAATTGCTTCTTCTTTTTCTTGATTTAGAACATAGTTATTCAAAATATAAGTCATGTAAGACTGTTTAAGAGAGTAGGCTCTTTGATTAGCTTTAATAGCGTTGAAAGGCTGTTGTCGTAAATCTTTTTCCCCACCAGCACCTTTTCGACATGCACCAAGATATAATGTGTCGCCTTCTGAAAGTTCATGGGCTTTACCATCTTTTATTTTTTGAATAATCTTTTCCCAATCTTGTTTGATAACAATTAAGTCTTTTTCAGGATATTCGTATAGTAGAGTTTCTAATATTTTAAGATCAGCAATGGATTTATCTTTAAAGTATTCATAATACATTAATAGAAGAGTTTTATTTTTATGCCAAAAACTACTATCTTCAAAAGACTTAGATACTTCTGTCATATAATCAATTATGTTTAAGACCAACCGTTCTTTGGCAACATATTTATTTGATTTATTTTTTACACACGGAGTTACTTTTAATTCTACACCTAATTCTTTAAAATCAGCTTCTGCTCGACTGTTTACTTTTATCCCAAACCAACACTCTTCAAACATTTGCCCAATATTACCCTTGTTTTTGGCAACACATAATCTTCCGGTTGTATCAATTTCACCAAAAGGGATTTTTATGGCTTCTTTTGATTTTTTTAATAGTTCTTCTTTTGTTTTGTAACGTTTTTCTTGCAATTATGCAACCTCACTAATTTTATGGTAGCATAATAATGGAGTAATACAAGAATGTTAAGACAAGAGAAAAAAGTAAGGGTAGTTGAATTATTTGCGGGAGTTGGTGGATTTAGATTAGGTTTAGAATCTGCATCTGACTTGTTTGAAACAGTTTGGGCTAATCAATGGGAACCCGGTCGTAAATCTCAGTATGCGTATGATTGCTATAAAGAAAGATTTGGTGAAAATCATAACTGTATAAATGAAGATATTGCTCTCGTAAAAAATCAGGTTCCAGAACATGATTTGCTAGTTGGTGGATTTCCTTGCCAAGATTATTCTGTTGCTCGAACTGGTGCACAAGGTATTCAAGGCAAAAAAGGTGCTCTTTGGTGGGAAATCAGAGATGTAGTTGAAGCAAAGAGACCTAAATATATTTTGTTAGAAAATGTAGATCGTTTGTTAAAATCTCCTGCTAAACAAAGGGGGAGAGACTTTGGCATAATTTTAAGATGTTTGTCAGACTTAGGTTATGCTATTGAGTGGCGCGTAATTAATGCTGCTGAATATGGTTGTGCACAAAGACGCCGTAGAACTTTTATTTTTGCAACACATGAATCTACGGATTTTTATAAACATCAATTAAATACTGAAAAAGTAAATATTATTCTTAAAAGTGGATTCTTCGCTGGAGAATTTAAAGTAGATAATTCATCTATAGATATTAATAATATGAATATTTACACAATATCAAAAGATAAATATTCAACTTTGTCTGATGTATCAGAAAAATTTGTTGCTCAACTATCAAATACGGGTATTTGTATAAATGGAAAAATTTATACAATGGAAACAACTCCAGTATTTAAACAACCATTAACATTAAACGATATTTGTGAGGAAGGTTCCGTTGATAAGCGCTTCTTCTTAAATGGAAGTACTGATAAATGGAAGTATTTAAAAGGTGCAAAGAGAGAAGAAAGACGACGCCCTAATGGAGAAATTTACTATTATACTGAAGGTTCAATGTCGTTTCCAGATAAAATGGATTTGCCAAGTAGAACAATGCTTACAAGTGAATCTTCTTTAAATAGAAGTACTCATGTTGTTGTGGATAAGCAAACTGGATTTATGCGTCTGTTAACACCTTTAGAATGTGAACGATTAAATGGATTTAAAGACGGTTGGACTGATACTGGCATGCCAGAAAAGTTTAGATATTTTGTCATGGGGAATGCTCTCGTTGTTCCTTTAATTGAAAGAATGGGAAGTAGATTATTACAAATTAATTCAAAATTTTTTACAAACTACGATGAAAAGATTTTGTTAAAAGCATAAGGATATTATGAGATTTATTGAATTTCAAATTAAGAGATTTAGATCAATAAAAGAATTAACATTGAAAATGGCTGAAGATGAGCCAATAATAATATGTGGGGAGAATAATGTTGGTAAAACAAATATTTTAAGGGCTCTAAATATATTCTTTAATTATTTTAATTCTCCTAAAGAATTATTTATTCCAGAACGAGATATTCCTTACAATAAGTTTTATGGCTCTAGAGGTGGTACAGCATATACAGAACTTATTGGTACATTTGAAAAAGATGATAAATCAAAATATAAGATTTCTTTTCGCATACAACCTAATGGTGCTATAAGTTTCAAATTAAATCATCAAGATGTTGAAATTGGAGATAGTATAATAAATGAAATTTTAGATAACTTCAGATATTATTATATAAAATCTAATAATATCAATATTCCAGAACTTTTATCAAAAACATTAGAAGAAGAAGGCCTTTTACCTTTAGATAAAAAGAGAAGTAAACAAACACAAGCTTTAAAAAAACTAGATGAATTTATTAATTTATCAAAAAATGCAATTTTAGATATTGAAAAGGAAATAAACTTAAAATTTTCACAATTAATTAATTTTGATGGTTTCTTAAAAGGTAAAAAAATAAAAATAAATTTTGCAGAATATGAAAATTTAAGAGAAGCTTTGTCTCAAATGGTTTCAATAACACTAGATGATGGAATTGATAATGGCATTGTTTGTAAAGGCAGTGGAGTTCAAAGAGTTGTATTGCTTTCTTTAATGCAATATATTTCAGCAAAGTCTAATAAAAAAATAATTTGGGGGTTGGATGAACCTGAAGTATTCTTACAACCAAAATTGCAAAAACAAGTTGCAAAAATTATTAGGGATATAACACAAAATCAAAATCAACAAACAATAATAACAACTCATTCACAATATTTTATAGATTTACGTAACGTAAACAATACCCATCTATTAGTTGGAAATATTATAAAAAAGGAATATGTCAGAAGAAAAAATAAAACTTTTTATGAAATAGAAGCAAGTTTTAAAAAATTTCCTAGTGTGAGCAGCAAAATAACAGAAATAAAAAAACATTTAGGAGTAACAAATAATGATGGTTGGACTTTGTTACCATTTAATTTACTTGTAGAAGGTATTACCGATAAAAAATATTTAGAAGAATTGTGTTTAGCTTCTGATGTTCAAATTCCTAATATTTTTGTTGCAAATGGTACGACTAAATTTATAGGATTTTTACAATATTTAGATTTATCAGCAGAGGATTTGGATTATAAACCAGAAATTTTGTGTATTCTAGATTATGATTCTGCAGGTAAAGAACAGTTTGCAAGTATAAAAGAATCAAAATTTAAAAATATAAAAATAACAAAAAAATATATTTCGCATGAAAATGATAAATTATCTAAAGCGATGTCACATGAAATTGAGGACTTTATACCACATAATTTGATATTTGATGCTATCAACAAAATATTAAAAAGACAAAATTACAGAGTTATAACAAAGGTTCAAATTAACAATAAAAATAAAGAAGCTTATTTGAAAACTCAAATACTAGAATATGCAGAAACTATAATAAAAAATAATAATGTAGAAAAAGAACCTCTCAGCTTAACAAATGAAGGAAGAAAATTGCAAATTTGTGAAAAATGTTGTGAATTATTATCTTTAAATCCTGAATCATATAAATTAAATGATAGCCAAAAGTCTTTTTTAAATGAAATATCATGTGAATCTATTTAATGTAACAAAATTCGCTTAATTCTTCCCAATCGTTTGGGTTTCCAATCCTCTTTAAGTAGCTACGTCCTCCGTCAACGGCAACTTTACCACAAGAGCAAAATTTAAAATCGTGTGTACTTGTTGATTCGATTATATCCCCGCAATGTTTACATTTTATGCGGTTTCTTATTATTTTTCTTTTCATTTATTCTCCTTCCATATTTATAAAATTATATTTAGTAGGAAAAATTATTAAGCGTTTTTGTTGCAAAAGTTAGCAAAATTGTATTATTCAAAAAATATGAAATTTTTCTATGACTCCGATTAAAGGAGGCAATTTATAGAATTTACCCCTCCCCCGCCTTTGTGCAACATGGTCATTTTAGAAATACCAATCTTTCCTTAATCACATTGCGGTTGCAAATTAGTTGCAAAAGTTCTGATAAATTTAGATTAAAATTGACAAAATCTGATAATACAATTAGTCTTAAATTCATGTACCGCAACAAATAGAGATAAATTCTAAAAAAAAACTGAAAACCTGTGCCAAATCAGCCCTATACAACTTCTAAGCAGAGGGTCCCGCGTTCGAATCGCGGCAGGCGTATTTTTTTAAGAGATGGGCATTGCCTATCTCTTTTTATGCTTTTAACCATATCGGGCAATAAAAAAATTTGTCTTTTATTTTAGAATGCTTTTTGCAGAGCAGTCTGCAGAAAGGCGGATAAAATGAGTTTTAATCCATTAAAAGAAAAGGGCATTCCAGTTGAAAAACAAGTCAGAAACTGGCACCAGATAGTAGGTAAGCCTTATAACAAAACAGATGTTGATTGTTATACAAGAACAAGACAAATTTTGATGAATGGTATAGAAATAGAGGCGTGGGGCTTCAAACACCAGCTTAATCGATTTGTTCCTGATACTAAAGATAAACAGCTTATTGCACTGATTAGCAGAATAGAAGATTCTCAACAGACGACTGCAAACTGGATGGGACCTGCAGATCAGTCTGTTTTAGAAACGACTCTGGGGTATGAACAAGTTGCTGTTGATTTGACTGCGTGGATGGCGCAAAATGAGCCGGATCCTTATGTAAAAGAAACCTTTGACTTCGGGCTTCTGGAAGATTTTGACCACCTGTATAGATACAGTCAATTTGCATATATGACTGAAGGTATTGAACCTAATGATATTGTACAAGGTAAGACTGATGTTATTGTGGGAAGACCAACTCAGCATCACCACAATGATAATGGCTTGAGAATAAGAAAACATTATGATAAAAATACAGCACATCCTCAGACAAAGGTTAATATTTTAACTCTTCTTTCCGGTGAACAGCAAACTCATAATTACTATGCTGAACACGGTTTTATGTACGGTGACCACGTATTAAGAGAAACTTATGCGGAGATAAAGGATGTTGAGGAAGAACATGTAACCATGTATGAATCTTTAATTGATCCGACCGAATCCATGTGGGAAAAATTCCTTATACACGAATTTACCGAGGTATGTAATTATTATACCTGCATGGAAGATGAACCGGATGATAGAATCAAAAAGATTTGGGAATTGTTTGTTGATATAGAACTTGGACACCTTCAAGCTGCAGCAAGTTTGTTCTGCAAGTATGAAAATCGTGATCCAGAGGAAGTTATCGGCAGCGAAATCGTTATTCCTTGCAGATTCAAGAGTCAGAAGGCTTATGTACAAAAAGTTCTTGAAAAAGAAGTTGATAAACGTCTGGAATCTCAGGGTGAGTTTACTACAATAAAGGCTCTTCCGGAAGATTGGCCTAGCTATGATGTTCAGATGAAACAAAATGAAATCAGCTCTCCTTCGGAAAATGCAGTTAGACTTGCAGGGACATATCATGATAGAGATATTGTTGCAGCAGACGAACAACTTAAAGACAAAGAAGTCACTATATTGAAAAAAGGTCTTCAAAAAGATGGCGTTGCCTGGAATACGGTAACTCCAGAAGAGTTAGAAAAAATGATTAAAAAGCACGAAAAAAGAGAAGACGAGAAAGAAAAGTTAATATAATTTATTAAAAAAGAGTCCTATTTATTAGGACTCTTTTAAATGTTTAACGTGTTTGTAGATGTATAAAATACCAAGTATACCCACTACAACAACGATTAAAATATCAAACTTATGCCAGAGATGCTTAAACATTTCCATATTCTGTCCGAATTTTACCCCGACATAAACAAGCAGATAACTCCAAACAAGCGAGCCCAGGAATGTAAGTGTAAAAAATATTCTTTTTCTTGCCCTCAAAATGCCGGCAGGAAGTGAAATAAAAGTTCTTATTACAGGCAGCATTCTGCATATGAAGAATGCCCAGTCACCATATTTTTCTACCCATTTATCAGCATCATCAAGATCTTTATGGGAAATGAGAAAATATTTTCCATATTTTTCAATAAACTTACGTCCGCCGAAATAGCCAAGGTAGTAAGAAGGAATTGAACCCAATACGCATCCGAATGCACCTGCCCAGGCAGCTACGTGAAAATTCATTTCACCTTTGCTTACAATATAGCCCGCAAAAGGAAGTATGGCTTCACTCGGAAGCGGTATATTGCAAGATTCTATTGCCATAAGCAAACTTATACCGAACGGACCCATTACGGTGATAATGTGTTCTATAAATTTAACAAGAACAGCAAGTACAGTATTAATTAATTCCATAAATTTCTCCCATCATTTATATTTAACTTTGTTTATCAAGCAGGCTGTTAATTGCGTCGTAAATTCTTTGGAAATCATGATTAGGCGCCAATTTAGGACAGCGTCTTAGTTTATTCCCTTTGAAATATGATTCAAGAACATCAATCAACTCCGCGAGAGGTTTAATAAGATTAGTAGTTAAAGTTTTTATTAGTATTAATCCAAGACCCCAGGTAATAAGAGTTAGGAATCCAATAACCCAGGCACCTGCAGAACTTAATTTTTTTGCCCGCAAAGCTGCGTTCTGCATCCCGACTCTGTTTATCCTTGACAATTCTATTATATTATTAACGGTTGTTTCTTTATATCCGGCATTATTTTTAAAAGCAGATTTATAACTCTTTTCGATTTTGTTGATTACTTCTGCTTCTCCCTTTTCTGTAACATTTGTTTTTCCTTTGGTTAAAGCTTCTTCAAAGGATTTTATATCTTTGTTCACAGTGAGAGCTGACATCATACTTTCTGCGATATAAAGTGATTGAGTGTTGTGTTTATTTATCTGCTCAATTGATGGGGCTAGTCTTAAAAATCCGCGAATGCCCGCTGCTGCAAGCAGTGTAGAAAATACAAGAAGTAAAATAAACGATAAATAAAAAGATTTTGAAAAATTCATTATTTATTCTCCTCAATCATTTTTGCGATTGCGTCTTCTGTACATACTAACAGCAATTTATCTTTTGTATTTAAAATTTCATTTGGAAATGGTCTTGCAAGTTTATTCCCTTTTTTGATTGCCGCAACAATAATTCCATATTTGTTAGGAAGTGCGAGTTCAATCAGGTTTTTACCTTCCATAAACGGCTGTACATTTATTTCAAGAAGCTGGATATCTTCTGATGTTTCATCTGCGATAATATTCTGGAACAGAATTTTGTATGCGAATTTTTTCCCATATTCTGCATCAGGGTTAATAACGTTCTTAGCACCTACTGCTTTTAAAATACGCTCATGAATTTTATCGGTAGCTCTTGCAATAACGTTGTCACATCCCATCTGTCTTAAAATTGCTGTTGTAAGTATAGACGGTTCTCTTGCACCGATTGCACAAATTACAACATCGCGCTCCTTGGGGCATAATTTTCCGAGAGCCGTTTCATCTGTAGCATCAAGACAGAGTGCGTCATCTAAAAATCCTGCGGCTTCGTCAACAAGCTCTTTATCTTGATCGACTGCTATAACCTCTGTGCCTTTTTCTGATAGAGTTCTTGCAAGCGACATACCGAACTGTCCCAAACCTATTATTAAAACCTGTATAGACATATTTTTCTCCTATGTTAGTGAAATTTTTGCATCAGGATAACTAATCCTTGAATCTATATTTTTAGTATTTAAGTAGCAAATCAGTGTTGCAGGAGCAACCCTTCCAAGAAACATTGCTGCAATAATGATAACTTTCCCAACTCCGTCAAGCTGGCTTGTAGCTCCCATTGATAAACCAACTGTACCAAGTGCTGATGCTGCTTCAAAAATTAGCTGCTCTGCACCGGCGGTTTGGGTTGTCAGAAGCATCAAAACTATTGTAACAAGTATTGACAGGTATACTACTGTTAATGTTATTGCTTTTTTTATTGTATCAAGCTTAATAACTCTATTTCTTACAACATTATCTTTTATGCGGATTGCATTGTAGCAGGTTAAAAATAAAACACTGATCGTTGTCGTCTTTAAGCCTCCAGCAGTACCTCCCGGAGAGCCTCCGGCTATCATAAGTGCAACCATAAGCAGGAATGTTCCAGGATTTATACTGCTCAAATCTACTGAATTAAATCCTGCTGTTCTTGAAGTTGCTGATTGAAACCAGGCGTTATGAATTTTATCTGCAATGCTCATTCCGCTTAAAACACCATTATATTCTGAAAGGAAGAAAAACAGTGTTCCTCCGATTAAAAGTGCTAAAGTTGTATAGAAAACCAGTACTGCAACCGGAGGGAGTTTTTTCCCTTTGAAAATATTTTGCAGCATAAGGCAGATTGCCGGTGACATACCGCCAAGAATTATTAAAAATGAAACAGTATAGGTTAAAAGAGGAAAACTGTTATAACCTATAAGGTTGTCATTTTTTAGGAAAAATCCGGCATTACAGAACGCTGATATAGAAGTAAAGAACCCGAATTTAAGCCCTGTAAGCAGACTGTGTTCGCTAAATGTAAAACAGGCAGAAAGGATAATTGCTCCTGTTAGTTCCACAATAAATGTATATTTAAAAATACGTATTAGGGATTTTTTTATTTCTTCTTTGCTTTCCGCTTCAAAGATGTTTCTGGCATTTTTTTCATGTGTAAGCGACATTCTTTTGCCCAGAAGTATAAATATAATAGAGCTGATACTCATTATTCCCAATCCGCCGGCTTGTATTAACAGCAATAAAACAAGCTGTCCTACGCCAGTAAATTTATCACTTACGCTCACAACAGAAAGGCCTGTTACGCATACTGCACTTACAGCTGTAAACATTGCATCCAGAAATGATACACCATGCGGAGAACAGAATGGTAAATATAGTATTATGCCTCCGGTCAGGCAAAGCAGGAAAAAGGTTGCGGGAAGTATTCTCTCCGGAGTTTTTGTAATAAATTCAAATCTGTTTTTTCGTTTTGCCATTAAATTTATCATCCACTTTTGAAAAAAGTATAACATAAAATTTTTTATAAAAAATTCTTATGATATGATATAGAAAAAAGGAGAGTTAATATGTTAACTAAAAATTCATCATTAAAAACAATGTTTTCAGGTGTTGATTTCTCTAAATATTCTTCTAAAACATCTGATTTTGTAAACGAGTTTTCATCACGTGCTAATCAGCCGGGCAAGTTCCTTAACTGGGTAAATCTCCCTCAGGAACAAGCTAAAAGATTAGATGACATCTATTCTTTAGCTTCAAAATTAAAATCTCAGACCGGTGTTGAAAAATTAAGCGTAATGGGTATTGGCGGTTCAAAACACACTGTTGAGCATATGCTTGGTATTAACGGGTTGAACATCAATTCTGATAAAATTTATTTCTATTCTGATGTTGATTCAATCAGCTTCGCCAGATTTTTAGAAAAACTGGGTAATGATGTATTGTCATCAAGCTATATGATTGCATCAAAATCAGGTTCAACATTTGAAACTAAAGATGGTTTCTTGAGAATACAAAAAATGCTTGAAGATGCATATATTGCTAAAGGACAATCTTTAGAAGAGGCAAAAAAATCTGCAGCAAAACATTTTATTGCAGTAACAGATAAGAATGCTGAGAAGAGCGAGCTTAGAAGAACATCTAATGAAAACGGCTGGCTCGGCGATTTGTATATTCACGATGATGTAGGCGGAAGATTTTCTGCTTTTGATGATCACGCTTTATTCACATTAGCATTTGCAGGTATGAGCAAAGAAGATATGAAAACAATGTTAATGTCAGCACAAGAAATTTCTTCACTTTCTTTATCTGCTGATTTAGAACTGAATGATGCATTAAAAGAAGGTATTTTCTGGGCTGATGCTAAACTTAACGGGATTGAAGCTTCTGTTCATCAGTATATGGGTTCTATGTTTGAAAACACTGTTTACTGGCATGCACAAATGCAGAATGAATCTGTAAAAGATACTCTTAAACAGATTGCAAAAGTTCCTGATGCAATGCACCACTCTGCAGAAGCACACTTTAACCCTGCAAATAAACTTGTATTTGCGCTTACTGTTCCTGTAGATAAAGGTGTTTGTGCTGAAAATGCTGAAGCATATATAGGTGCTTTGACAAAATCTTATGAATCATCAGGTGCTTTCTTCAAAGAATATGTTGAAACTTCAAAGCTTGGCTTGACTCCGGAAGCAGCAGGGGCTGTAACTCAATTGAGGGCATTTGCAACCTGCTATCAGGAAATAGTAGAAGCTGTTATGCAGAATAAAGCTCTTCCTGAAGTATTAGACAGCGTACTCCAGCCGCACGTAGAATTTTATAAAAAGAATTTGAAGGGCGGAGTTGTTGTTCCGGGAAGAATTTCAGGTTAAATATTTTGATAAGGCCTCCGTGCAAACGGAGGCCTTATTTGTTATAATAGATTTATGGAACTTATAAAAACAGATGAATTTAATATAATTTATAAGGATATGCTGGCTCAATTCCCGAAGTCAGAGCTGAAATCATATGAAAAATTCTTGAAGCTATTCGGTGAAAATTATATTCTCTACAAGGTTGTTGATGGAGAATTTGCAGGTTATATAATTCTTTTTGAGTATGGTGATTTCATTTTTATAGATTATATTGCGGTTTTGAAACAATTTCATTCAAAGGGGTTAGGCAGAAAAATTTTATCTCTTTTGAAAGATATTTATCCTGAAAAGAAAGGGTGTTTTTTAGAGGTAGAACCGCCTGATATTTCTAACCCTGATACAATAAGAAGAATTAATTTTTATACGAAAAACGGAGCACAGAAACTTGATGTAAATTATTTGTACCCTAATGAACAGGGGTGTATACCGCTGGATTTATATTATATAAAATATAAAGATTTACCCTCTGATGAGGATATCAGAGTATTTATAACAGAGTTGTTCAAGCAGGTTCATGGTGATTTAGCGCATTCTATGGAAGTTTTGCAAAAAATTTTTTGTTAGAAAACATAACAAGTGTGGTATTAATTAAATAGAGGTGTTTATATGAAATACATTTGGCTTTACATTGTTGCAATAGTCGCATCTTTGGGCGGTTTATTGTCAGGGTATGATACCGGCGTAATTTCCGGCGCACTTTTATTTATTAACGAAACCTGGGTTCTGCCGGACACGTTGCAGGGTTTTCTTGTAAGCTCTGTTTTGATAGGTGCGGTAATCGGGGCTGCAACAAATGGTATTCTTGCAGATATTTTTGGACGTAAGAAAATCATCATGGCAACAGCTGTAATATTTATATTAGGTTCAATATTGTGTGCTTTTGCTCCAAATGTATATGTGTTAATACTTTCGAGAATTTTTGTAGGCTTTGCAGTTGGAATTGTTAACTTTGTTGTTCCTTTGTATCTGTCAGAAGTTTCACCTAAAAACTTAAGAGGAACGCTTGTTTCATTGTACCAGTGGGCAATTACTGCAGGTATTCTTTTCTCTTATTTTATTAACGCTGTTTTTGCTCAAGCAGTTTACAACTGGAGGTGGATGCTGTTTGCGGGCGTTGTTCCTGGACTCGTATTATTTATAGGAATGTGCTTTATGTCCGATACTCCCAGATGGCTTGTTTCTAAAAACAGAGATGATGAGGCAAAGAAAGTTTTTTCCAAAATAGAACCGGATATTGAGCCTGAAAAAGAAATTGCGGAGATTAAGGAAACACTTGTTGATAACAGGCAGGAAAAGGCTTTCAGGTTAAAAAAATGGATGATAATGCCTTTTGTCGTTGGTATCGGAATTATGTTTGCGCAGATTTGTACAGGCATTAACACGATAATTTATTATGCTCCTACAATATTTAAGACAGCAGGATTTGACAGCAACCTTACTGCCATTTACGCAACAACAGGTATAGGCGTTGTAAACTTTATTATGACTATTGTAGCTGTATTCTTTACAGACAGGATTGGACGTAAACCGCTTCTATATTTTGGACTTACCGGTGTAATGTTAAGCTTGTTTGCTCTTGGCACATCTTTTGCATTTGCCGGGGTTTTGGGTTCAAGCTTGAAATGGGTTGCTGTAGGAAGTCTGGTAACTTATATAATTTGTTTTGCAATGAGCCTCGGACCAATCGGCTGGATACTAGTTTCGGAAGTTTTTCCGCTCAGAATAAGAGGTATTGCAATGAGTGTGTGTACCGTTTCGAACTTTGCATTTAATTTCTTTGTCGTCGGGAGTTTCCCTGTGTTGCTGCACAGAATCGGCGGGGCTTGGACATTCTGGATATTTGGTATTGTTTCTATTCTTTGCATAATTTTTGTTTACTTCTTCGTTCCTGAAACAAAGGGAATTTCGCTTGAAGAAATTGAATCAAACTGGAGGCGCGGTGTCAACCCGAGGGATTTTTGAATTAGCATAAATAATGCCTGACTGCCTAATACAAAAGCGAAGCCTTTAAAAAATAATTAAAATATGAAGAAACTTTTGATTTTAATATTAGGAGCAGCGCTCGGTATTGCAGGATTTATTTTTGTTGTTCACAGTTTTTATAACATCCATATAACTGCGGTTTTTGAAGAGTTAGAACCGTTTCCGAGAAATCTTAATGTATATTACAAAGGTTTCAAACTAGGGCGTTCTGTTAGAGTTCGTCCATCCAAGGATTTTACTAATACGCGGGTTGATATGATTTTGAACGCGAAAGGTATAAGCTTGCCTGATAATATTACTGCAAAGGTTAAAAGAAAAGATAAAAAAGACTATATAGAGCTTGAATATCCTGATGCACCGTCGATTACGGATATAAAAAATCATTCTGTTATACAGGGTAAAAAAAGTTTTGATATTTCAGGATATATTGATGAGCAGGCAGAGGGCGGCGGTTTGGATGAGATAAAAGATAATTTGAATGATACTGTCGAATCTGCGGGCGATACGCTTGACGCGCTTACAGAACTAATTGGAACTGCAAATGATATATTAAAAGACTTAAGACCGTCACTAAAAATAACAGGAGAAAATCTTGCTGTAATGAGCCAAAATCTATCGGATGTGACAGGTGAGTTAAGCCGCTCTGCAAAACCTAAGCGCCTTGATAATACTTTTGCGAACATCGAACAGACAACCAAAAATATAGAACGTGCTACAAAGAATTTGGAGAATGCCAGCCTCAATGTTTCCAATATAACAAAACACGCGGACAGCCAAACAATTTCACTTGTGGATTGCGTTATTCAAAATACAAATGCGGTTATTGAAAATGTAAATGTCGTAGTATCAAATGTTAATGATATTGTAAAAGGTTTTAAAGCAACTTTATCAAAACGTTTCGCCGGTATGAAGATAATGTTCGGCAAACCAATCGGGTAAAAACTCTAACTTTACATTGCGTCACACTTTATTGAATTGGAATAACATTTAAGATATCCTTAAATCAGTTGTAGATTATTTGGGAATTATACATGGAAAAAGGTTTTGTAGAGAACGGATTTATTATTGATTTGAGCGATGCTAAAAATACAACACAGCTTGTGTTTGAACTTAGTTCAATAATGGAGCATCCTGATGTAAAAAGAAAAAATGTTTGTTTAAAATTAGGCAGTCTTGATTTGAAACAATCCCAGCTATTGAGTATCAAAGCTTTGATAGAATCAATGGATGCAAGTATTGCTTTTATTGATACGAATTCTGAACAAACTGAAGCGTCAGCAGTAAGCCTTGGAATAATCGTTTCAGAAATCAGCGACAGCTCTGTTCCTTCTGTGGGCTGTTCTGCTTCAGAAGAAATTAAGGAAGAAGCTGTGGTTGTAAAAACAGAAGATGAAGCTGTTGAAGAAATTAATAAAACTGTTGAAATTCACGCAGATCCTGCAGCTAATTCTAATCCAATAGAAACTGCTGAAGGTATTGAAGATATTTATGATGAAGAATCAACGGAAGAATTGTCGGAGATAATTCCTTCAGAAGCATTTACTCCTGATTTTGAGGCGCTTGCTGCAAACGAAGGTTTGATAAAAACAGAAGAAACAAGTAAGTATATTCTTCTTGATACCGGTGATGTGCTTCCGGAAGGTGCAGAAGAAAATAGCGTAAACACTGAAACTCTTCCGACTCTTTATATAAACCAAACATTGCGTTCCGGACAAACTGTAAGCTATGAAGGAAATATCCTTATAATCGGGGATGCACATCCGGGAAGCGAAATTGTAGCCGGCGGAGATATTACTGTATGGGGTATTCTTGGCGGCATTGCACATGCTGGTTCACAGGGCAATATAACATCAAAAGTAAGAGCATTAAAATTAAATGCGATTCAATTAAGAATAGCAGGTTTATATGCAAGACGTAATGATACATTAAATGTACCATACGTTCAAAAAACTAACGAGTTTACCCCGGAGGAAGCTCAAGTTGAAGATGGAAAGATAGTAATTTATAAAAAGTTAAGGAGAGATTAATGACTGGTCGCGTAATAGTAATCACATCCGGAAAAGGCGGAGTAGGTAAAACCACTACCAGCGCAAATATAGGTACTGCGCTTGCAAAAGCCGGATATAAAGTTGTCCTTATAGATACTGATTTAGGTTTAAGAAACCTCGATTTGCTCTTAGGACTTGAAAATAGAATTGTATACACAATTGTTGACGTTATAGAAGAACGCTGCAAACTTAAACAAGCACTTGTTAAGGATAAGAAAAATCCAAACCTTTCACTTCTTGCAGCAGCGCAGACAAGAGATAAAACAGCTGTAAATGCAGAACAGCTGAAAGAAATCTGTGATACTTTAAAAGAAGAAAATGATTTCGTTCTGGTAGACTGCCCTGCAGGTATAGAACAGGGATTCCAGAATGCAGTTGCAGGAGCAAGCGAGGCTATTGTTGTTACAACTCCTGAAATGTCAGCAATAAGAGATGCAGATAGAATTATTGGACTTTTGGAATCTAAGGAAGAAATTAAAAGCTATAAACTCTTATTAAATAGAGTTCGTCCGAGCCTTATCAAATCAAATGAGATGATGGGCGTTGATGATGTTGTAGAAATTCTTTCCTGCCCTCTTGTAGGCATAATTCCTGAGGATACCGGAATTATTACCTCAACAAATAAGGGCGAACCGATTGTTAATGATGAAAATGCGCTTGCCGGAAAAGCTTACAGAAACGTAGCTCAAAGAATTTTAGGCGAAGAAGTTCCATTCTTAGATTTGGATGAGCCTAAAGGTTTTATGGCAAAAATTAAAAATGCGTTTGCAAAATTGAAAGCGAAGGTGTAGGATGGGGCTTTTCTCTGATATCTATAATACAGTGGCTAAGTTCTTCCGCCCTCAAGAAGAACAGGGTGACGCTTCCAAGTCTGTAGCGACCAACAGACTTAAACTGGTTTTGATGCAGGATAGGACAAATCTTACTCCAAAAATCCTTGAACAGATGAGAGGCGAATTAATTGATTTGCTTTCAAGATATGTTGAGCTTGACAAGGAACTTCTTGAATTGAATTTTGAACAGGAAGGCGAACAAGTTGCATTAATGCTTTCAATTCCTGTAATCAGGGCGAAAGATGAAGAGGAGATTGAAGCTGCTTTAAAAGAAGAAGCTGAAAAACTTGCTGAAAAAGCAGAAGAGCTGGAAACTTCATCCGAAGAAGAGGAAGAAGATGTGTCTGACAGTGTAGAATCTGACGAAGACACAAAAGTTGTTTCTGCTCCAGAAGGAATAAATGCAAATAAGCAGACAGAAGAAGTAAAAGAAGAATGTCATTCTGAGAATTAAAATTTTTAAAGGCGGCGGTGGCTTTACCACCGCCGCCTTTTTGCTATGCCTCAGTCTTAATATTTTTCAAGAGCAGAATTAACGGAATAATTACTACCCCTGCAACAGCAAAAATTCTGAAAGCATCGATAAATGCAGATAGGTTTGCCTGCTGCATAAGAAGATTGTAAGCAGTATGTTGTCCCATATAAGCAGCAGTATGCGGATCAACAGTAGTCATAAACATACTTCCGTATGCCTGAACTCTTTCTGTGTAAGTTTGTGCTGTATCAGTAAGGTGCTGTATAAGCATAAACTGGTGTTTTTGAGCACCCCTTGAAAGCAGTGTTGCTACAATAGATGTTCCGAATGCACCGCCTATATTTTTAAGCAGGTTTTGAAGTCCGCTGGCATTAGTCATCTGATCATTTCTAATTGTTGCAACAGAAAGTGTAATAATAGGAATCATTGCCAGCCCCAGCCCAACTCCGAACAAGAAGTTTGGAAACCCGATGTTCATTGTGGATATTTGAAGATTTAAGCCTCCAAGCATCCAACTTCCTGTTGCAATGCAGCCAAGGCCAATCATAACAAGAACCCTGTTGTCTATAAGATTAGCTAAAGTTGCACAAAGCACCATAGCCAGTAAAGCACCTAAACCTCTAGGCATCATGGAAAGCCCGCTCTTGTATGCATCATAACCCATTAGCGATTGCAGGAATTGCGGTAAAATTGCAAGAGAGGCAAGAAGCACGGCCTGCATAACTATCTGCACAAGTGTTCCGATTAAGAAATTTTTATCTTTGAAGACACTTAAGTCAACAAGAGAATCTTTGTTTCTAATTTGTGATACGAGAAATGCAATACCGGTTAAACAAGAAAGTGCTGACAACCAGCATATCCATGGAGCATTAAACCAGTCAGCATTATTCCCTTTATCTAATACAATTTGCAAAGTCAAAAGCCAGATAGAAAGCATAAAGAAGCCGAATGCATCGGTTTTAACACCTTTTTGCTTCTGTGCATATGGCGGGTCGTAAATTAATGATTTTGCGAGGAAAACAGTTAGAATACCTATTGGAATGTTGATGAAATAGATAAACGGCCAAGACCAGTTTTCTGTAATCCAGCCACCCAGTACCGGCCCTATAATCGGTGCCATTACTATAACCAGACCAAACATTGCCATTGCTTTGCCTCTATCCTGAGGTTTGAAGTTTTCAAGCAAAATGGCCTGGGAAATAGGAAGAAGGCCGCCTCCGCCTATACCTTGAAGGATTCGGGCAAAAATCATTGTTTCAAGATTTTCGGATATTCCGCATAAACCTGAGGCTACAGTAAATAGAATAATACTTAGCATAAAAAAGTTCTTTCTTCCAAGAACTTTGCTGAACCAGCCTACCATCGGAATAACAATACCGCTGGCAATAAGGTAAAACGTTAATATCCACATTGACTCTTCCCGGCTAACCGAAAAACTGCCGGCCATATGCGGTAATGCTACGTTTGCAATTGTTTCATCCAATACAAACATAAACGCAGCTGCCATTGTAGGCATACAGGCAAGCCACGGATTTCTATTCTGCTCTTCTATATTTTCTGTCATAATTTATTTCCTTTTGTAAAAAATCGTACCATACTAATGTTGCATAAGCAACATGTTGTTTGAGCAACAAATTTTGTAAATATTTGTAAAATCAGCTGTTAAAAAATATACAAATGTGGAATATAATATATATAAGGATATGTTGTAAAGAATGAAAAGTTTCAATAATATATGCTTAATTTAATGGTACTGAAACCCTTACAGCTGCAAAGGAGGGCAAAATATCCTAATTTACAGGGCTTTTTAAGCGAGATGTTAAAATGAAAATTAACACAAATTTATCAAGTTTAATAGTACAATCCAGTCTAAAAACATCTACTAATGGGCTGAATATGGCAATAGAGCGCATGACAACGGGTTTTAAGATAAATCATGCGAAAGACAATGCTGCGAACTATTCAATAAACACAAAGCTTTCAAGTAAATTATCATCGTATTACGTAGCTCAGGATAATGCTTCTATGGGACTGGATATGATGACAAGTGCAATGGATAATCTGGATTTAATTTCTAGCCACCTTTCAAGAATGCGTGATTTGGCAGAACAGGCTGCAAATGGGACTTATGGAGAAGACTCTTTGAAAGCTATACAGGCGGAGATTAATGCAAGACTTGAAGAGTGTTCAAGAATAATTGAAAATAGTGAATATAATGGTATAAAATTATTTCAGGGCACAGAAGGATTGAATGGAAAGTTTTTGGAAGAAATAAAACCTTTGACAGAACAAGAAGCAATTGCTCAGGGGTATACGGTTATAAAAACGGCTGATGAATTACAGGCAATGGAAAATAATGTTAGCGGTAAATACATTTTGATGAATGATATTGATTTAGCCGGATATTCTTGGACTGCAGTAGGTACATCCTCTGACCATTTTAGCGGAGAATTTAATGGCAATGGGTATGTAATAAAAAATCTTACTGTTAATCAGTCAGGATTAGACTATCAAGGACTGTTTGGAAGAGTGAGTCATGCAAAAATAAGTAATGTAGGTCTGGAGAATGTTGAAGTAAAGGGTAATACTGGTACTGGAGCTTTGGCAGGATATACAGATAACTCAGATTTCAAAAATTGCTATGTTGATGGCGTTAGCATAAGTGGTGGTCTTGAGACGGGAGGACTTATCGGGACTTTGGATAGCGGCGGGATTCATAGCTGTTATATTATTAATGGTAGTGTGACTTCTTCAAGCTTTAATGTAGGCGGGCTTGTAGGCAATGCAAACAGTGGTATTATAGATTCTTATTCAACGGTTGATGTTACCGGCAATCAAAGAGTTGGAGGGTTGGCAGGAGCATTTTCTCAGGGAAGTATAAGAAATTGTTATTCGACTGGAAATGTGTCAGCAGTACGGGATACAGCAGGCGGTTTTGTGGGAAGTTTGAACGGCGGCACTCTTTCAAGCTGTTATACAACAAGTCTGGTAAATTCTGGTAATCCTGCAAAGCAGGGAGCTTTCACAGGAGTTTTAAGTCTCGGGAATATTGATGTTTCATTTACGAATTGTCATTATTATAGTTCTTACAACCCCGGTATGGCAGCAGTTGGTTACAATCCTAATAATAAAGACACAAGCGGCTTAACAGACGGGGGAACTCTTCCAGAACCAGTTATACCGAATATAATAAGTTTTCAAGTTGGGATTTATTCTGACAGCAGCTCTAGATTTGCTTTAGACTTAGAATTTACTCTGGATTTAAAGGTTAACGCTTCTGATGCCAACTCTGCAAGAAATGCTTTAACTAATATTGATAATTTACTTGCTAAAATAAATACTCGCCAGACAGAATTTGGCGCCGCATATAATCGTCTTGAGTCTGCATTTGAAGCAATCGGTGTAAATATTGAAAATTTAACCTCAACTCAATCGACAATTCGTGATGCAGATATTGCTGAAGAATCAAGTGCATATATTAGAAATCAAATTCTCCAGCAGGCAAGTGCAACGCTTCTTGCTACAGCTAATCAAACACCAGCTATAGCTTTGCAGCTGCTGTAATTAAAACTTAGCATATGAGCCTATAATTCTTACTCCTTCAGCTTGCGGCTCTAAATCAGAGATAAGAAGTTTTATTACTTCATCATCCTTGTGGCCGTCAAAATCAATAAATACAGCCTGTTCCTCAGCATTATTATTCATCATTTTAGAATTAATCTGGGTAATATTGATATTGTATTTTACAAAGACTTGAACAATATCTAAAAGCGCGCCCTGTCTATCATTTAGAAATAATACAATACTAGTTTTATCTTTTCCTGTAGGCAGAGTTGAAGCATCACCAATTACTATAAATCTGCGTTTGTTATCCTTATCGTCTTCAATATGTTCTTTTAAGACATTTAAATTATAAAGTTCAGCAGTTTTATGAGTTCCAATGATAGAGTATGTCAGGTTGTAGCCGTTAAGAAGTCTTGCAGCATCATCCATACTCTCTGCCACAACAATATTCAATTGTCTTGGCATCTCATCTCTAACAAAAATTTTACTTTTTGCAAGAGCATTAGGATTTGCAATCAACCCTGTAATGCTGTAAAATTCAGTAGTTTTAGACAAAATACAATCATTAACAGGAACAATTGTTTCAGCTAAAATTTGTATATTCTGGTTTTTTGTCTGAATAAGGTTGTCTATTGTTTCGCGTATAATTCCTTTATAAGTAGTTTCTACAGGCAAAACAGCAATCGCATTGCAATTCTCGTCCACATAATCAATACATTCTTTTATAGAATTAAGCGAACGCTGGTACAAGTATAAGTCATGGGCTTTGAATAGCTTATCTTTTGCTATTTCAGAATAAGAGCCGCCCATACCTAAGCAGACAACTTCATTAAAATCTTCAAACATAATAAACTCCGTGTTTTTTATAATTATAACACAGACGTACTGCTTTCTGCTGAATTTATTTTCCCCGCCTTAACGTCCGATTTCAACAGCTTTTGCCGCCATTGATTTAGAAATATTAACCAGTGCAAGGTTAGCTTCATAAGCTCTCTGTGCCATAATAGCATCAGCCATATCAACCATAGCATTAACATTAGAGGCTCTAATATATCCGTTTGCATCAGCATCAGGATGCCCCGGTGAATAAATTCTTTCACCTACAGTTGGGTCTTCTACACAGCCATTAAATACAACACCGCCTTGAAGGTATGGAAGTGTGCCAACTCCGAATACATCGTTTTTCATTGTATTCATAAGGCCATGGAAAGAAATATCCTCTGAAGCATTTAAAACAGGAATACGTCTTACATAATTCGGTGTATCGACGTTTGCTATGTTTTTTGCATGGATATCTAACCTTAAACCGTGTGCTTTTAAGGCATTTGAACCGATGTTCATTGATTCCATTATACTCATAGTTATTTCCTTTCTTGCGTTACAATTGACCTGATAGTTTTGACTTTACCCCTATTTGCCTACGTTAATAACAGTTTTCATTTCTGTTATTATATTTGACATTCTTCTCGTTGCCATAGTGTATAGTAAAGCGTTTTTCTGCATTTCGGTAAGTTCTTCTGCTATATCAATTTCCTGTTTTTGTCTATCTTCAAGTATTCCAGATGGGCCTAGCTCTGTGGAAAGTTTTGTTTCAAGAGGGCTGTTCATAGTACCTAGATATGAAGAAAAATCAATGTCACGACGAACATAGCCAGGAGTATCTACGTTTGCGACATTAGAACCCAGAGCTCGCTGTCTTTGAGAAATCAAATCAAGCATCAAATTGGTTTTTCCCATTGAATCTAAACTTGTGTACATTTATTTTCCTCCTTTCCGAAGGACATAGAACTTGTAGTATCAATTTTCATCAGGTATATTTACCCCCACTATTCTCTAATATTGATTGCTTTGTTGTACATATCGTCTGCAACTTTCATAAGGTTCATACTTGCAATCATTGATGTATTCAATCTCATTAAATCATTGAGTTCATCATAGATGTTTGTATTCGAAATCTCTGTTGCGTATTGCTTTATATTTTCTGTACCTTTAATTATTTTCGGAGCACCGGACTCGTCATTATAAACCATTTTATTATTATGTCCCTGCTCTAAAGCTTCCGGACAGTCGAATTGAACAATAGGAATTGTGCCGATTTTTTCGGGCAGAGAGCCTGCGTTGTCATAATTCATAACATCGCCGTTTGGTTTTATTTCAAATTTATATGAATTGGCAGGTATTCTTATTCCATCTCCCACCATCCAATCATCAACCGTCATAAGATATCCGTTTTCACCTCTTTTGAAAGCACCATCACGGGTGTATTGTATTTCTCCGTCTGCTGAAACAACAGGAATATAACCTTCCCCGTCAATTGCGACATCGTAAGGATTTTTACTGATTCGAATAGAACCCTGCAGTGCATTTGTTCTGATAGCACCGTCAACGTATCCATCTTCTCTCAAAATTTGTTCAAAACGATTGGTTTTATATGCAGCAGTGTTGTAGTTTGCAAGGTTGTTGGCTACATAACCTAGTTTTTCAAACTGCATTGTTGCGTTATTAATACTTTTTCTGACTACCGCCTGCATGTTATACATAATTTAAAACCTCCTAAGATGTACTGCTTAACTGGCTTATTACTTTTTGTAAGTTAGTACTTTCAATAAGAAATATTTGTCTGTTTGCTTCAAAGTTTCTTACAACCGGTTTAACTGCAAGAAATTCATTTTGAAGCGTTACATTTGAGTACTCGTTGTAACCCTGTTTAACATCAGGATTTAGTACAGCCATTCCATTTGCATCTACAATGCCGAGAAACCCTGCGTCAACAAGTTGATTAGAGTCTTTTGCATATACGCTGACTTTACCTTTTGAATTTACAATAACCTGTGCCGGATTATCAGGAACAACAGGGAGTTTGATAGGCATACCGGCATCAGATAGAACCGGGCAGTCTTCAAGGTTTAATAAATTACCGGCTTTATCAAGTTTAAATCTGCCGTCACGTGTTAACTTAACACCTTCAGGGGTTTGGACTTGAAAATATCCTTTGTTAGCCATAGATATATCAAGCGGATTTTTAGAAACCATTATACGCCCGACCTGATCATCGACAGTTGTTGATAGTCCGTGTACACCTATATATTCTGTGAAAGAAGAAACAACAGGTTCTCTTCTCTGAAAACCTACTTTGTCAAAACCAGCTACATTATCGTTAATCATTCCGAGAATTTCGCTTTGAACATGCATAGCTCTTATAGAAGCTTTCATGCCTTGTTCACAAAATCTGACACCGCCATTGATTTGCATAGTTATACCTCATCTACTACCTAGTTTTATCGGATAATTAGTATATTTGCTTTAGTAAATATTTATAAAATCATCCGTTTAATGTAGTTTAATATGTTTATAATGTTTCGGGGAAAAAAGTCAAAAATTTTTGTTGACAATAAAATTTGTTTCTAATATCATAGAACTTGACGCCGGTATAGCTCAACGGTAGAGCAACGGTTTTGTAAACCGTAGGTTGTAGGTTCGATTCCTATTACCGGCTTTTTTCCCGGGGTGGAGAGAATGGATTGGTTAGATGCTCCAAGCTGGGTGAGACTGTTCTCGCAAAGCCCTTGTGGTTTAAGCCTTTGTGGCGCAGGGGTAGCGCACTCCCTTGGTAAGGGAGAGGCCACGAGTTCAAATCTCGTCAAAGGCATTTTTAAAATTAAATAAGGGTAGGTGGCCGAGTGGCTAAAGGCGACAGACTGTAAATCTGTTCACGAGAGTGTACGGTGGTTCGAATCCACCCCTGCCCATTTCTAAAAAGCCCTATTAGGGCTTTTTATTTTAAAGGAGTGTGTGTAATAGGTTTCTGGGACTTTGAGACAGAGAAAAATTTAATAAAAAACCAAACAGACAGCACGATTGAGACTGTTTTTTAGTATTGAGATGTATGGGTCTTTTCTTGCACTCAAGTACTCATTTTTTGCACTCTTTTGCACTCCATTTGTAAAATTTTAAGACCACATTAGGCTAAAATCGGCTAGGTGTTTAAAGTTAAGCCCAGTGCAATAAAGTGCAAAAAAGTGCAATTTTATTTTTACTTGCAAATTGGGATACCCAAAATTATCAATTAGATTGGTATTTTAAGTTTGTACAAGTTGTTTTCGTCCATCCTGTCGTATATAGTATTTCCCTGGTTCATAATAAATTGGTTTATTATGATATGGTTGAACTTCAATTCGACAAATTGTTTTATTATATATTTTATGAAATTTACAAGTTATATTCAGCTGAGAGGTAGGATGGAATTTTGAACAAATAATATTTGTAATCATTGTTCTTAAACCATCTTCACCTTTTTGCTGTTTATTGATTTCTTTATCTATACCAGTAATCTCCATAGTTATATCATTGATTCCAAATATCAGTTGACCACCTTTGTCAGAATTTAAAAAACTATTTACTGTTTCTAATAATTTCTTTTTATCATAATATTCTTTAAATTCAACATCTAAACCTTCTTTTACGCTATGCAACATGTTATATATACGATTATCTGGAGTATTAGGATAGATTAAAGGCTTAAATTGATTTGAATTTATAATTTTGCAATAACGATTCCATAACTTTCTATATAAATTATCATCTTCTCCTCTAATCAATTTTATATAACCTATTTTCCCTCGTAATACATTTTTAAAAAAAGGTTTTTTAACTTTATTTTTATATAATTTTTCATGCATTAGTTGTTCAGCTTCATACAAAGATAATTCTGTAGCAATTGCATAATACATATTTTTTCTTTTGTTATCATCATTTAAATATTTTTGAACTAAGTCTTCTTGTTCTGTAACATTCAATGTATGATACTTTTTGAATTCCGATTTTGAAGGAAAGAAAATTAGACTTTTACATAATGAAAGTAAATGAAGAACTGTATCTTTTTCTGAAGTTGCATTAAAAAGTTGTAGTGTGTATTTATTTTTGAATTTTTCCCACAAATACAACATTGTTCTAGTATTTTTTATATAACTTCTTTTTACATTTAATTTTTTATTTGTAATAATTCCTGTAACCGCTTGTCTCTGGTTATTATACATTAATTTAGTTTTATCATAATTTATCCTGAAATCATTATTGTATATTATTTCTTCTATTTCATTAGACAATTTCCCATTTGTGTATAACTTCTCTGGAAAATTTGTTAAGTATGTAGAAAAATACATATCATCAGCATATCTCGTATAATAACATTTATTGTTTTTTGCCAATTTAAACAATTGATTATCTAGCGTACGACATACCAAATTGGCAATCAATGGAGATGTAGGAGCTCCTTGTGGTAAAATCCCTAAATCATGTTTATCTGTTGTAGAAACTTGATAAATACAAATATGAGCTAAAAAAGCTGCTATTTCAGGATTAAAATTATATGGAGGACTTTTAAATACTCCATATACTCTTTTAAAATTTATAGTTGGGAAAAAATTTTCAATATCACATTTCAAAATATATTTTTTTGAAACGTGTGTTGCTGCGTTCGTCTTTATACTTTTATCTTTTTCAAATCCATGGGAGCAAAATTTACTTTCATACTTGAGATTTAAAATATATAATAAATTTCTTTGAACTTGCTTTAAATAAGGATTAGGTTTAAAGATTATTCGTTCTTTACCATTTTTCTTTTGAATTTTAGAAATCTCATACAAATCATCGGTATTAACATATAGTTTTATGCATAAAGCTTGTAAATTTCTTTCTAAAAGATCTGCAACATCCTTTTTTGTTGCAAGAGGATTATTTGATATTTTATCTAATTTTTCTAATATTTGTTGCTTTGAAGCTTTTAAATCATGCTGAAATTTTTTCTTCATTTTAGACTTTCTATAAAAAAAGATACGGACTAATTCACTTATAAGCAACAGAACGGCCTTGTACTATGCCCTACGTTCCGAGACATGGAGCTTTAGCTAATCTAGCTAAAAACGGTACTCGTTGCGATAACATCAACGAAATATCAATTGAAGTCCGTATCCTCAAGTTTATTTTATCACAAACACTTGACTTCTGTCTCAAAACGAGTGATGAATGTGTTGCACAACGCATTACAAGGATTTTGAGACAATGGAAAACTACGTTGAGACAATCAAATACACCCCTGAGAAGGCAAAACAAAACGCTCTTGCAAAACTTGATTTAATCCGCAAATGGCAAGAATTTCGCCGTAAAGCAGTAAACAAACTTCAAGCAGACTATGATTTTGTCAAACTGCATAACAGTTCAAATTCCTACCTTTTTAATATTTTAGGTAAAATCTCTCGAGGAAGCCTGCATCGTTGGAAAGCAAGCTTAGACGGAACTGAGGATTACACAAGGCTAATTCCTAATTATAAATACGTTTCTGTAAATGAATACAGAACATGTCTAACGGATGAAGAAATCAAAATATTTATGGGCTTGCTCCTGCACCCGAATAGAATTTGTATCGGCAAAGCAATCGCACTTACTAAATACAAGCTCAAAGAGCAAGGCCAAAGTTTTATCCCTGCAGATATTACATTTAGACGCTATGCAAAATGGTTTAAGGACAATAATTACGACAAATGGGTGCTTGCTAGAGACGGTGAAAAAGTACTTTCAGACAAAGTCGAACCTTATATTAAAAGAGATGCAAGTCTGCTTGATGTCGGGGATATATTAGTCGCAGACGGGCACAAACTGGCGTTTCAAGTGATTAATCCGTTTACGGGCAAGCCTTGTCGAGCAACTTTGGTCGGTTTTTTGGATTGGAAATCAACTGCACTGGTCGGGTACGAAATTATGCTTGAAGAAAATACCCAATGTATTGCAAGTGCCCTAAGAAACGCAATAATAAACCTCGATATGGTACCAAAAATTGTCTATCAAGATAACGGTAGAGCATTTAGAGCAAAGTATTTCACAGATGATAAAGGGTTCGGAGAATTAGGCTTTTACGGACTCTATGCAAAACTCGGGATTGAAACGGTATTTGCAAGACCATATAATGCAAGGTCAAAGGTTATTGAGAGGTTCTTCAAAGAATTTCAAGAAGGATTTGAAAAACTAATGCCAAGTTATGTCGGCTCATCAATTATCAACAAACCTGCATACTTGAAAAGAAACGAAAAATTTCATAAAAACTTACACCAAGATTATGTCCCAACTATCGAAGAAACAATCAAAATGATTGATATGTGGCTTAAGTTCAAAAACTCTCAACCCTGCACAAATGCACCGAATATGACAATCGCAGAGGTGTTAGAAAATCGAAATAAACAGAATATTGATAAAAGCTTGCTTGACGATTTGATGCTGGCAACTGAAGTCAAAACAATTCAGCGAAACGGCGTAAGGTTCTTAAATTGTGACTATTTTGACGAAAGACTATACGGACTGAGAGGAAAAGTTTTAGTAAAATACAACCTGTTTGATCTGACTAGTGTAAAAGTTTTTACCCCAAAAGGTGAATACTTATGTACCGCAGAGCGAGTAACCGAAACCCATCCGATGGCTAAGATTTTAGGAACAGTTGAGGATTTAGAGGATTACAAACAAAAAATCCAAAAACAACAAAAACTGAAACGGAATACGATAAACTCGGTTAAAAAATTATTAACAAATGATGAAATAAAACTGATTGAAGCAAGGTCGAACCAAGAAGAAATGGAGAATTCTAACAAATTTCAAAAAGAGTTCAAAGCTCGTTCAAATGGTGTTCAAAAAATAAACAACGGAGAAAAATCACTCCCAATATTCAAAAACAATTCAGAAAAGTACGAATATTTGATAAAACATAACCCAGGCGACACTTGGATTGCAGAATTTAAACAAACAAAGGAGTATAAACTGTTATATGAATAACGGATTGCAAGCAGAGGGAGAAAGGCGAAGCCATACCCGTTTATTGCAAGCAACCAAGAAAGGATAAAATGAAAAAAATCTTTGTAAAGACCCGAAATGTAAGGAATTTTATAGGCTTAGTTGAAGCCCTGAAAAGCAAACCCAAAAACATTCCTAAAATGGGACTTATATATGGCGAGCCGGGGCTCGGAAAATCACAAACGGCACTTTGGCTAGCCTGCAAATATGACGGGATTTATATTCGAGCCTCAAACCTTATGACAAGCAGGTGGCTAGTTGAAGAAATTGTTAGAGAAATGGACGAACTTCCTCGGTATTTGACCTCAGACAACTTTAATGTCGTGATTAGCAAACTTATCCAAAAGCCCAAAATTATTTTTGTAGATGAAATCGACTACTTGATGAACAATTACAAAAGTGTCGAAACCCTAAGAGATATCCACGATAAAACCGATTGTCCGATAATCTTTGTCGGAATGGGCTTGGCTCTTAGAAAACTTGAAAGATACAAGCACCTGTATGACAGATTTAGTGAGATTGTAAAATTTGAAACCTTTGAAATAGAAGATTTGAGCCAAATTTTTAGCCAACTCTCTGAAATACCATTTACCCCTGATTCGATAGAATATATCCATAAAAAATACAATAGATTCAGACAAATAGTACAGCTTATAAGCAAACTTGAAAGTTTTGCAAAAGAAAATGGTCTAACAGAAATTACATTTGAGATTATAAAGGAACTAGTATGAAGCGGATTTTCGGTAGGGCGCCGTGTGAGCGGAAGCGAACCCAGCCCGTAAGGTGTCGGTCAGACGTTACTCTGCCGACACCCCGAATAATCCAAGACGAAAGGACAATATGAATATAGAAAAATTAGCAAAAAGATTAAAAGAATTTACCCTTAATGATATTGAATTGATAGCAGAATGCGATTGCAAAACAAAACTTGAACAGCTTTTGAACAGCAATAAAATACTTTTTGAAAACGGAATTTATAAATACAAAGAGGAAACGAAAACGGGTGAAAATTATGAAATATTCAGCCCGCTAAAGAATAAACACCTAAAAATTAGTATAGAAGATGCAAAAGAATATTTTATGAAAAATTATGTCGAAAAATACTGCAAATTCGAGACCTACAGGAACTATAACGCAATTTTCAATTTCAATATTATACCGTTTATAAACTGCTATTACCTGCATGAAATTGATATTGAGTCGATAAAAGAACTTTTTAAAGTCTGTGAATTGAGACGCCTGAAGCCCCGCAGAATTAAAAACACAATGGCACTTCTAAATCAATTGATAAAATATTTCCAACACCTTGGAGTTATTGATAGAAGTTGCGTTTATCAGGTTAAAAAAGTACAAGACAAAAACCATTTTGGAATAGAAAACTTAATTTTTGAGGGATTTTAATGAGTAAAATGAAATTATTTAAACAAGCCGAACAAATGTATTTAAAAGGCTCAACCGTTAGTGAAATCTCTTTGCAATTAGGGATTGCAAAAAGAACTTTGTTTTACTGGAAAAAGCAATATGATTGGGATAAAAAGCGAAAAGAATCCATGTATGATAAATCCCAGTTCAAAGACGATTTGCAAAAGTTTGCCCAAAAGCTTATGGATAAAATCGCAAACAGTAATAAAGCTAATAATCAGATAAGCCAAGCAGAATACTATTCCCTTGTAAATATTTTAAACTTTCTCACTGAATTGAAAGAAAACAATACTCAAACAGAAACTCCCCAAATAAAAACAGAACTTTCGCCGGACTTCATCCGCCAAATCGAGCGTGAAATTTTAGGTATAGAATAACTCCTGCAAATTTTTGTGCTATGCTTAAGAAAAAGGAGTTATATATGGCTGTACCTGATTTTCAATCAATGATGAATCCAGTATTGGATATTTATACCCAAAATGGCAGTGAGCTTCGTCCAAGAGATATAGAAAATGAAGTTGCTGAAAGATTTAATTTGACAGAAGAAGAACGTAATGAGATGATTCCAAGCAACATCGAAACTGTTTTAAGAAATAGAGTTAGTTGGGCAGTATATTATCTTTTCAGGGCAGGTTTACTTGAAAGGCCCAAAAGAGGTTATTATAGAATTACTGATATCGGTAAAAATGAAAATCAATCAAATAAAACAATTAATGTGGAATATTTAAAAAAATTCCCTTCTTTTGTAGATTTTTCTCAAATTAACAATAAAAAAGACATCCAAAATGACAACTCAAATATTAGTGAAGAAAGTCAAACTCCAGATGAAATGATGTCAAAAGCACAAGAACTATACAAAGATAATCTTCAAAGTGAGCTTTTAGACAAATTAAAACAAATAGACCCTGTAAGATTTGAACAAATAGTTCTTCAACTTATGGAAAAAATGAATTATGGTGTCGGTTCAATGACAAAAATGAGTCATGATGGTGGAGTAGACGGCATAATTGATGAAGATGAATTGGGATTAGAAAAAATCTACCTGCAAGCTAAAAGATACTCAGACAATAAAGTTAATGAAAAAGAAATGCAAAATTTCGCAGGAGCTCTAGGCTGTTCTCCGGTAAGAAAGGGAGTATTTATAACAACCAGCTTCTTTGATGAAAGAGCTAAAAAGAAAGCTGCATCCGTGCAAGGTAAAATTATACGATTAGTAGACGGTGAAGAATTAACAAAATTGATGATTAAGCATAATTTAGGTGTACAAGTTAAAACTAAAATTGAAATCAAAAAGATTGATGAAGATTTCTTTAGTGAAGAATAATGGATAATATATGAAAATAGAAATGGGCGAATATTTAATGCTTTCTTGGTTAAAGCATGCAAAAGAGTGTAAAATAACTCAATTAAATTGGAAACCTTCTAGTAACTGGAATACATACAATGAAAAAGAAGTTGAAGCACTTTACAAGAAAGCAATATTACATTTTCCAGTTTTTAAGCAAAATTCAAGTTTGGAACAAATTATAAAACAAGCAGAAATAGATGTTTTGGGTTTAAGCTATGAAAATAATACAGCTTATTATTATGCTGTGGATATTGCATATCATGAAAATGGACTTAACTATGGTTCAAAAGGTGAAACAATAGAACGAATTTCAAAGAAACTTTTACGCTCAGCATTTTTATTATATCTTTACTTTGATGTTAAAGATGGCGAAATTATCTTTGCATCACCTAAAATCAATCCAGCTGTTTATGATGATTTAGAAAAGCAGATAGATGAAATATCAAAATTTATGTTGAATCAAGGTTTTCAGTATAAATTTAAATTATTTGCTAATACAAGCTTTGCAGAAAATATATTAAACCCGATTATTCAAATTTCTTCAACTATATCTGACACCTCTGAATTATTTATGCGAGCATTTCAACTAAGTAATTTATGTGAAAAAAGTATCAATAAAAAACAAAATATAAAAAGACATATTACTAATTCTGAAATTCAATACAATGAATTTAAAATAGGTACTACTGTAAAAAACAAGTTAAATTATTTGTTTTCAAAAAACTATCTTTCAACTGATGATATTTCAAATTTAAAAAGTAAAGAATTTTGCAAAGATATTTTTAATTTAAATTTTCCATTATTGATTGAAAAAGACCAAAGTAGATATGATAATAACGGATATTCTCGTTATTGGAAAGAATTATTTGATGATAAATATTATGTTTGTAGTCAATGGCTTGAAAACCAACGTTCACAATTTGAAGATTGGTATAATTCTGTAGTTGAAAAAATTTCTGTTATTTCATAATTTCTCAATATACCAATTAGAATTCCCAAAGTGATTGAAGTTCCATTGTAATTGGAAGTAGAAATTGTATTCCATAGAGTTATCATCTTTAAAGTTATAAGAATATTTATTTAATTGTGTTCTTCGATAACTTTCAAAAGCTGTTTGTAGTTCCTTTACAAACTTTTTTCTAAATTCAGGATAAGTTATTTCTAAAGATTCTCTTGTCAGCTTATTTTTCAAAATCATCTTCAAACCCTCGTATGTTATCAAGCTCTATATTGTATCTTTTTCCTTGCTTATCAACGCAAGTTGCGTAATCTATCTCAGCATCGGCAAATTTATTTTTCCAAATACAAATCAGTAAACCGATTTCTTGTGTTTTTAAATTCAAAACCTTTGTCCCAAAAAGTGCATAGTCTTTCTCTGTCATCATTCTTTCCTTTCAAGTATCAAATCTGAATAGATATCATCAGGCTTTTGTGGGTCTATTAAAAACTCTTTCATAAATACAAACCTTTCTCCGCAAGCGTTTTCACAAATTACAGTGTCGAAATTGTAGAAACCAATTACTTTGTAATACTCATTATCAGAGCTCTTAAAACCTTTAATCTTTTTAAGTTTGTATTTTTTGCCTAATTCAATCATTGCTACCCCTTATATTCATTTATAGCAATGACATTCATCACTCTTAATGAGTAAAATATCAAGCAAACTCTCTCAAAACTTATCATTCAGACACAATTCATTTTTGGAACACTTTTTGAACGGTATTAAAACAACTTTTAAATACCACTTAAAAATTCTTGTTGTCAGGATAATTTATAAAATAAGCGTTTACTGTATCAGTATCTCGCCTTAAATTTTCGACGATTGGTGTAAGATTATATAGCTTCTCAATCTCTTGTTGCGTTTTGCAAAAATAATCAATGACTACAGCGGTGTTATAAATCCGTTCTACTAATTTTTCTAACTTCCTAAAATCTTTTTGTTTAATCTTATATTTCTTACTTTTACTCATACGACCTCCTTTTTAGGTGTCGTATTCATCACTTATAAGTGCTAAGAAGTCAAGTTAATACAATAAGTATTCACTACAAGGCTTTAATTCTAGTTGATTGGTTATTGTTGAATAATACAAATCATAAAAATTAAAATTTTTTTTGTCATTACAATGGTTGAGTATTATTTTAATTATTTTTCGTTTATCTTCTAATGAAACCTTTCTACCAAAAATAAGTCCCTGTAAATCTTCTATTTTATAATTGGCTTTTCTATTTTCTTCTTTTTCATATGCAGGATATATTAAATCTTTTAAGATGATACGTTGTTCTTGTTCATATTCCCAATTTTTAGATTTTGCGCAAATATAATCTTCGGCTTTTTTGTGATACTCATAGTACCATTTTGCATGGTCTTCATAATATTTTAAGCAATTGCTAAATTTTGTTCTATCAAAATTGCATAACCAGAAGTATTCAATTATTTTTTTAGGTAGCCCACCTAAAGAAGCAAAAAAGTTTATTTCAGGATATTCATTTGTGTATTTAACTTCTAATATTTTTTGTTCACAAAAGGCTTTGTATGTTTTATTGCTTCTATTGTCACCACAAGCAGAATTTAGAGTTAGGCATTTTTTACCATTAATCTCTTTTGTTTTATAAATTAAACAAATCCCATTTTCTGAGTTTGCATAATTTGACCACATTGGCTCATTCTGAAAGCTATTTGTAAAACAAGCAACACAAAACTGATTATATAAAATCTTTTGAATATTTTTAATATAAACTTTTGGAAACTCAAAAGAGATTAAGTCTATGTTGTAAGTATCTTTATCCTCATGTTTTTTGTTTAAATATTTTCTAATTTGTTCTTGTTTTAATTCTAATTTATATATTAAATTTAAAATTTCTTTTTTATCAGATTTATTTATAATATCTATTAAATTAGAGTATTCATTGCAATATTTTAACGATTCATATATTTCTTTATATTCACTATCTTTAAACGGATCAATATTTTTATCAAATTTTTTAAATTCCGCATCAATAACCAAATATGCAAATTTATGTAGCGTAGTCAAAATCAATAAAATTTCATCAATCGAATACTTCTTGTTGGATTCTGCTAATTTAATTGGAATATTATATATATCTAAACAATTAAAAAACTCATAATAAATCGATTTAAAAGTTGTTTTCATTTCTGGCTTATCACTAACATCGCTTGCCAAAAATACCGGCAAATAATTTGGATCAATTTTCTTTTCTCTATTTCTAAAATGTATATCATAATAAACACTTGATAAGACATAAAGATAGTGCTTAAATAAACCCCTAAAAGCTATTTCATCGCCCTGCCAAACAATATTCATATAATCTTCCATTTGATCATTAAGTTCATCTGGTTTGGCAAAATATATTTCTAAATTTTCCAATTCCTTAAAGATATAAGGGCTATCAAGAGATCTGTATCGGTATAAATACATTTAAGGTTACCCAGCCTTTTTATAAGTTTTATCAAATGACATATCAATTAGCCAACGCCTAAAATCTTCATTTTCTGAAAACAATTTTGCTAATTCTGCATGATCAAATAACATTTCTCTTATAATTTTTGCTAAGGCTTTATCATGTTCAATTTTAGCATTTTGTTTACTACTGTTTTTCATTGCATTTTGATAAGCTTCGCTTTCAAGGACTTTATTTGGTATCTCTTCACAAATTACTTGTTGTATTTTGTCTTCGTCCTTCCAATTAATATCTCCCCACAAACGATTAAATTCATTAACAATTACTTCTAATGTATTCATCTCAGGTTCCTGTTTTTTCCCACCTGCTTCTGTTTGTACAGGATCAATAATTGCATCTTCATCAGGCAATGCAATACTCATTGTTGCTTTGACAGATGCTCTATAACTTTCCAAATCAATAGTTTCTAGAATACCTTTACTTAAATCTTCTTCTTTTGGAGAAGGCAGTTTTGGTATCAGGAAATTTAGAAAAATAGACAATTTTTCCCAACGTGCATTTGTGTATGGTAATAACGGAGCTAAGAAATTATATGCTCTATTGAACATTTTTGCTTTTGATTTAAAATCAATTTGTTCATCTTCTGAAAGATGTTCTTCATATTCATTAACGCATAAATCTATTTGAGCATCAATTCGATCTCTGTCAGCCCCACCTAAAAACATTTCAACGACTTTTTCAATTTGAGCATATGCAAATACTTGGGCATTTTCTAAGTCGGTTTGCAAATCATTAAGTCTATTAGGATCTGTTCCATCACTTAAAATCGTCGTTTTATAATATGTTGAGAATGCTTTAATAATATCTTCAGGATCGTTCATAAAATCAAGAATAAATGTATCAGTCTTTTTAGGATGAGAACGATTTAATCTGGATAATGTTTGAACAGCCTTTATATCAAATAATGTTTTATCAACATACATTGTATGCAATAACGGTTCATCATACCCCGTTTGGTATTTATCAGCAACAATCAAGAATCTGTAAGGATCTTCTTGAATTTTATCTGTAATTTCAGAAGATGGAAATCCATTCATAATTGCTTCTGTTAGTTTTTTACCGTTATAAACTTTTTCACCGGAAAAAGCAATAATGGGTTTATATGGTGAATTAATTTCTTTTAAATAATCACAAAAAGCATAGTAGTATTGAATTGCTCTTTCAATACCATCTGTAACGACCATTGCACGAGCTTGTCCATCTATTTTTCTTTGTGCAATAACAGACTTATGAAAATGATCTATCATAATTTCTGCTTTTTGCTTTATTGGATGTTCTTGCGATTCTACGTACCTTCTTAATTTCTTATTTGCTTTCTTTTCATCAAACTCTTGTTGGCTATCTTCTGCAGTAATAACAAGTTTATAAAAACTTTGTATAGGAGTATAGCTTTTCAAAACATCCATAATAAAATGTTCTTCAATAGCTTGTTTCATTGAATAATTATGGAACGGTCTGTATTCTGTTTTATCACCTACTTTATATGCTTCCCCGAAGGTTTCAAGAGTTTTATTTTTTGGTGTTGCTGTAAATGCAAAATAATCTGCATTTGGGAGCATTTTTCTTGATTCCATGATTTTGTTAATAAGTTCTTCGTATGATAATTCTTCATCGTCAGATGCATTACCGGATAAAACAATATTCATTTGCCCCGTAATTTTGCCCCCCTGACTTGAATGCGCCTCGTCAATAATAATTGCAAATTTTGAATTTTCTTTTAACTCATCAATTTCTTTTAATATAAATGGAAATTTTTGTATTGTTGAAATAATTAAGCTTTTACCATTTTCTAAATGTGTTTTTAAAGTTGACGATTTATCTGCATGACCAACAATAGAACCCACTTGTGCAAACTGTCTGATATTTGTAGTTATTTGATCATCAAGATTTCTTCTATCAGTAACAACAATAATTGAATCGAATAATGGATGACCATCTCTTTCAAGACCTACCAATTGATGTGCAAGCCAAGTTATTGAATTACTTTTACCACTACCTGCACTGTGTTGAATTAAATATCTTCTGCCTATAGGAGACTGCTTAACATCTGCTAAAATCTTTCTCACTGCATCTAATTGATGATAACGAGGAAATATTTGTTTTTTAGTTTTCTTTTTAGTTTTTTTATTTTCCTCTTCGATAATCTGAGCGTAGTTTTCAATAATATCAGTTAAACTATCTTTTTTTAGAATTTCTTTCCATAGGTAATCTGTTTTTACTCCATTTGGATTTGGAGGATTACCAGCACCATCATTATAACCTTTATTGAATGGCAAGAACTAGGATGCTTGGTTTTTCAAGTGTGTACACATCATTATTTCATTATCATCAACCGCAAAATGAACCATACAACGCCCAAAGTGGAATAGAAGATCTCTCATATCACGATCTTCCCTATATTGTTTCATTGCATTATATATATTCTGATGTGTAATTAAATTCTTCAATTCCATTGTGATTACAGGCAAACCATTAATAAAAATAACCATGTCAATGGAATAATCATGTGTTGGGTGATAATATAATTGTCTTGTCACACTAAAAATGTTCTGTTCATACATTTCCTTTGCTTTTACATTGTTTTCAGATGGAAAAGCATAAAATAAGGCAATAGAATCATTTAAATAATAAAATTCTTTTCTTAAAGTTTCTACAATACCTTTCTTTTCAATTTTTGACTGTAAAGCACTCAAAAATTTTTCCCGGTCAATTCCATCTTGTTCAAGATTATATTTTTCGACAATTTCAGGCTGCGTTTTCTTTAAAAATTCAAGCAACTTAACTATGTCTATTGCGTGTGTTTTATCATAATCTTTGCTAAAGCCTTTTTCATAATGAGCTTCTTTAAGCAAAGATTTTTCAATGAGACTTTCTAAGCCTTTTTCAGACATATCAGTTGTTTGCATATTCAACCTCGCTTATTGTTTCTGTATCATCTTCAGAGATATTTTTGATTTCTTCTAAATCAACATCATCATCTATTTTAGGAATTTCATAATCTCGTACATCAATTTGTCCTGTTACAGCATAAGATATAAGATTTTTCTTGTATTCTTCAAGTTTTTCTATTAATATTTTTTTATTTTGTATTGATTTATTTATAAATTCATCTATTTTATTTATATATTTTATTATTTCTCTTTGCTCGTTTATGTCTGGGATTGCACATTCTATATTTTTTATAAAGCCCCAATTAGCACGAGGCATTTTTGCTCCATATGTAGAAGCATCAACCAAATCTATAAATGTTTTTGATAGCATCAATTTTTGTATAAAATTTTCATCTTGATCTTTGTTTGGTTTTAAAACTAATAATTCTGACGAGCATAATCCAGCACAATCTGTTATTATACATTTTGCCAAATATGGCCTTAATTTCCCAAATAAAATTTGCCCTTTACTAAATACATTTGATGTCCCTTCTATATTAGCATTTAAAACGACATTGAATCTTCCAGTCCAACTTTCTATATTTTCCATTCCTATATAAATACCACCTCTGTAGATTTTCTTTTTACTTATTTGCTTCAAAATTTGTTTTATTTTTTTTATTTCCCAATTTTGAGGAATTTGTCCTATATAATCAATTCCGCTATCTTTCATTGGGACAGACTTATCCAACCCTTTTGTTACAGCTTCTGTAATAATTATTTTTTTCTTTTCTTCTAATAATTCAATGAGTTTCTTTTGTTTTTTGATTAGTTTATTTATCTGTTTTTCTTTATATTCAATAAAACTAACAATTTTATCTTGTTCGTCTATTGGTGGTACAATAGAATACATTTTAGAGAAATCTTTATACCGTAAACTCAACTGGTCATCACATATACCATATGAGTAATTATATGAATATCTTACATACTTAGGACTTCTGTATAAATAATGATAGTATTTTGAATTAATATTTGCTCTTGGATTTAATATAACATAAGCAGGACTAACAATGCCTTGATAATCCGAAACACCAAGAGCACCTTGCCACATTCTCATCTTGTTGTATGCGATATCATTTATTTTTACCAATTTATATTTTGACTTATCTTCATTAGAAGAATCTTTTTTAGAAGAATTTTTTAGTAATTGAGCTTGTCTTATAACACCATTTTTAATAGTTACAGATAGCAATTCTTCATTATCACAATTTCTTGTTATTCTTTCTTTAAATATTGCTCTGTTTGGTAACATATCCCAATTACTTGGAATTTCATCAAGCCAATCTATATTCGTTTTTTTATAATTTTCATATTTTTTGTAATCTGTCATTAGCAAAATACTCCTTGCAAGAGTTCTTGTGCTTCTTTTTCAATATCTGAAATTTCAGATTCAATTTCTTCTAAACTTCTTAATTCTGTAGGCTTATAGAAATATTTAGTAAAAGATAATTCATATCCGATTTTTGTTTTATCTTGTTCTATCCAAGTATCTGATGCATAAGGCAATACTTCTTTTTTGAAATATTCTTCTATACCACCTTCATACAATAATGGAATTTGCTCTGTATCAGATAAATCAGGATCTTTTTCGTATTCATAAGAACCGTCTTTATTCTTTTTAGAAATAACTTCTTTTGCTTTTTCATCAACAGTACAAAATGCTTGTCTGATAAGTTTGATATCTTTACTTGCAAGTTTTATATTCCCTTTTGCAAGATTATCTAATATTGCTTTAAATTCATTATAATCATTTGTTTCTGCAACAAAATGCTCTTTATTTTCTAAAATAAATTCATACAGTTTTTCTGCTTTATTTTCAGAACAAATTAAGTTAAATTCATTAATTGTATTATCATTTATTGAAACTTTTAGTCTTAAAGGTCTTTCGGTATAGATTTTATTATATCCAAATTCTTCATTTAAGAAAATTTTAGAATATTCATTATTCTTGAATTCAATCATTAAATTTGTAATAGTCTTAATGTGCGATTCTGTTAAATAGCAATTTTTGTCTCCAAGGTTTTTCTTTAATGGTTCATACATTGATGTTGCATCAATTAATTGAACCTTGCCTCTTTTTCGTTCAGGTTTTCTGTTACTCAAAACCCAAATATATGTAGCAAGCGGTGTATTATAAAACATCTTTAGTGGTAATGCAATAATAGCTTCAACTAAATCCTGTTCGAACATATATTGTCTTGCATTACTTGCTCCCTGACCGGCATCACCTGTAAACAGTGATGAACCATTATGAACTTCGATTATTCTTGAACCAAGTTCTGTGTTATTTACCATTTTTGATACATTATTCATAAGAAACAATAATTGACCATCTCCCACATCAGTTATACAACTGAATTCAGGATTATTATTGTAGCTAAATACGAATCTACTATCAGAAATATTACCCTTTTCATCAGACATTAATTCTTTATCTTTTTTCCAATTTTTCCCGTAAGGAGGATTAGACAACATAAAGTCAAAATTCATTCTGTTAAAACCATCAGCTGATAATGTTGAACCGTAAGCCATATTACTCGCAGCACCACCTTCACCTTGAAGAAGTAAATCAGCTTTACTTATAGCATAAGTTTCTGGTTGACATTCTTGACCATAAATACTAATTGAGAAATTTTTATTAATTTCTTCTCCAATATGCTGAAGTTTTTCTTGTGCAAGAGTAAGCATCCCTCCAGTACCGCACGCACCGTCATAAATTAAATATGTACCATCTTTTAATTTATCTTTTACAGGTTCAAATGCTAAATTTGCCATTAAATTTACAATATCGCGTGGTGTAAAGTGTTCTCCGGCTTCTTCATTATTTTCTTCGTTAAACTTTCTGATAAGTTCTTCAAAAATGGTTCCCATTGCATGATTATCAAGTTTTGGTAATATAACATTTCCATTTTTGTCTTTTATATCTTCGATACTTAAATTTATTGATTTATCGAGAAATTTTTCAATTAACGCTCCCAAACAATCATTTTCAATAAGTGTATCTATTTGAGTTTTAAATTTAAATTTTTGTAGAATTTCTTGCACATTTGCAGAAAATCCATCTAAATATGCTATAAAATCTGCTTTTAATTTAGCAACAGTAGGTCTTGAAGTTAAATCTCTTAAAAGGAATGGTGAATCGTTATAAAAAGCTTGTCCCGCAGCTTCACATAAAAAAGCTTCTTGATTTGTAAACCCCTGCTCGTCAAGCTTTTTCTTAGTTTTAAGGACTTTTTCTTTTGTAGGTTCCAATACTGCATCCAGCCTTCGAATAACGACCATTGGTAGTATAACATCTCTATATTTACCTCTGACAAGTACATCTCTTAATATTTCATCCGCAATACCCCATATGAAACTAACTATTTTATTAAATTGCTCGTTATTCATGTCCACTCCTATTGCCATTCCTTGCTACTAAAATCATACCATGAAAATGCTAAATTAATTCTTGTATGGTATAGCAAAACTGTGTTATACAAAATAGCTTCTCTAATACCAGGCAGAAAACCTGCAAAAAGAAAGTTCAAGTTTTGGTTTGTGTTACAATAAAAAAGGAGTTATTAATGTAACATGGGAGTGTTCAATGCCAGAAGATATTAATATAATTGAAAATAATACTCAAGAATATCACAATTGTGCGTTTTATGGCTATGAAAATAATAAAGATATTCCAATTGCAAGTATTGATAAAATTGAAATTAAAAAATTTAGAAGCTTATCTGGTAGAGAACTGAAATTAGGTAAACACTTAACAATTATATCCGGTAAAAATGGGACAATGAAAACAACATTAATGGGACTGATTGCACATCCTTTTTCTAATAACACAAAAGACGCTTTTGGTGCTCCATTGAAAACAAAATTAAGCGATGTATTTAAATTATCCAAAAAATATGATGATGAATATAGTTATAATGTTTGCTTTACTTCAACTAAAAACGAAAAAATAAAAGAAACTGTAAAAATTGATGTGGTTGGTGATAGGCATAGGATCGTTGTTTCTGGTCATGGTAAAGGTGATGGCAATTTTATTTTTAACACATCATTTCATAATTTAGGGCGTTTAAATCCAATAGTTGAAACTAGTGCAAATGAAAAAGAATATATTACGTTAACAAATGAAGAACAACAAGAACTTATAAAATTTTATGCATATGTTTTTGTATCCACAAATCACGGGGAGTTTTTAGCGGTATCTGATGATAAGAAAAAGAAAACCTTTGGTCCTACCGGCGAAAAAGCAACATATGATTTTAATTCTATTTCCTCAGGAGAAGACAATATAGGTTCAATTTTTAATAAATTAGTGGCTTTTGAACGTGCTGGAAATAATGGGATATTGTGTATTGATGAAATTGAAGCAAGTTTACACCCTTCAGCTCAAGTAAATATGATTAATTATTTATACAAATGGGCTAAAGACAATGGTGTTCAAGTTATTCTTACAACACATTCTTTGCATATAATACAGACTTTATACTTAAAAAATAAATGTGATCTTGATAATGGCAATATTGTAATTGATTTTATCAGCTTTTCACAAACAACAGGAGACAAAAATTACAAAATTATATCAAATCCTGAGTACTCATTGGCATACAAGGAGCTAACGTTATCTTCTCCTGAAGAAATTTCTCAAAGACACAAAGCTACTATATATTGTGAAGATGAAATGGCTAAACATCTTATACGAAGCCTATTAGGGCGTAATTTATTAAAATATGTAAAAATTGAACATAATTTAAATAATGATCAAACAAACACAGGGACAGATAAAAATCAATTGAAGTCGCTATGTAAAAATTTTCCATCAATATTAGAAAAAACAAATTCTTTTGTTGTTTTCGATGGAGATACAACTAAAGAAGAAGTAAAAAAAATAAAAAATCATACTTTATACGCTATACTGCCAGATAAAGAATTATATGCAATAGAACGTAGGATTTTATTGTACTTATTAACACTACCTCCTAAACATGAAATTTTTACTAAAATTAATAAAATGCAGGAAGCAATTAAAAACGAACTAATACATGACTGTAGAATTATCCCAGCAGAAATTGAAACAATTAAATGTGTTGATATTAGTAATTGTAAAATTTGGGCAAATAACAATAAATCTATTTTTAAACAATGTATAACACAATACTGCAAAGATTTAGATATCAAATTAAAAGAACAATTCAAAAGAGATTTTTTAATTTGTTTAAATGAAGTTAATACAAGGTTAGGACTACCAAAGTTAAATGATCTATAACCATGCAACATAAAAAGACACATAATATTTAAAATTGTATATTTTTATGGGATAAAATTATAGTATGACAAAAATTTATATAACTAATAAATTTAATAAATATAATACATTATTTAGATACATAAATAATGATAAAATAAGATTTGGTAATATTTATGTTCTTTTTATGTATATACTAAAACGCAATTGTGTTTCAGTATACAATTATTTAAAAACAACTTGGGATAATTTTTCAAAATTATTTACTATAATATGGAATACAGAGGAGGTATATGTATGAGATACTCTCCTTTAAGATATCCTGGAGGAAAAGGTAAAATCGCCAAATTTATGAAGCAATTTGTCAAAGAAAACTTTGACGAGCTTCCTGTATATATTGAGCCATATGCAGGTGGGGCCGAAATTGCTTTAACTTTACTAATAGAGGGGTATGTTAAAAAGGTTTGGATAAATGACAAGGACTATGGAATATATTGCTTATGGTTATCGATATTAAATGATACAAAACAATTCATAAATAAAATAGAGGAAACCCCGCTTGATATTTCAACCTGGAGAAAACAAAAAGATATATATATAAATCAAGAAAAACATACAAAATTAGAAGTTGGCTTTGCGACATTCTATTTAAATAGATGTAATTTTTCTGGAGTCATAAAAGGTGGACCAATTGGCGGAATTAAACAAACTGGCAAATGGAAGATTGATGCCCGTTTTAATAAAAAAGATTTAATACAAAGAATAGAGCGAATTGCCTTACATAAAAATAATATCAAGGTATACAACGAAGACACTTTGGAGCTTTTAGAAAAGCATAAACAAATATTTAGAAAGTGTTTATTATATCTAGATCCTCCATATTTTGATAAAGGTGATCAGCTTTATACTAATCATTACAAAGAGAAAGATCATGCACAAATAGCTCAGCATATAAGTAAATTAAAAGGGAAATGGATCGTTAGTTATGATAACATTCCTGAAATTGTAGATTTATATAAATTTGTAAAACCGCAAAATATAAGAGAATTTAACATCTCTTATTCTGCTGCTGAAGGGAAAAATAAACGAGGTAAAGAAATAATGTTTTTTTCAGAAAACATTATTTTACCAGCATTGCCAATATGTTAACTAATTGATAATTCACTTTACAAATAAAAATTCATATAGCTTTCATCGATCGTGTCTTGTTCGATGCCGATGTAACGGAGTGTTACTGATGGCGAAGAGTGGTTAAAGATTTTTTGCAGGAGTACTATATCATTATATTTTTTATAATGATGATACCCGAAAGTCTTTCTCAAGGTATGTGTTCCGATTTTTTCCTTCACCCCAACTGCTTGTGCTGCCTTATTCAAAATTCTATATGCCTGTGCTCTATCCAACCTGCAATGTTTTTGAGTATAAAAAAGCGGTTGCTCACTCGGTAAACCTTCTACAAAGACAATGATCTCCTCTTTTAAAAAGCTATTAAGCGGAAATTTCTTATACTTATTCGTCTTTTTCTCTCTAATTTCAATATAATCCCGGCCCTTTTGCTAATGTGCGATAAAGAAGTAATAGAAGTGTAAAAAATTTTGCCGTTCCTATCCGGCACTTAGGGCTGTGTCGGATAGGTCAGGCGTTAGGCTTCCGGCAAGTCTATCTTGCCGACAAAGCTGTAATAAATCTCAATGTCCTGCCTGCGGGTGCCGTTCT